>ULRZ01032867.1_pt1 | contig 34722 bp, 31 predicted proteins | sample 1955861 | NCBI WGS metagenome assembly ULRZ01 (sample SAMEA4835694, study PRJEB28245) | human gut metagenome | biome: gut microbiome; material: fecal sample | place: Denmark | collected 2008 | reverse complement strand
TATAATATTCACGAATCGATTGTTTTTGACGCATTCTTTCTTTAGCACGTTCTAATGATTCTTTGGCCCTTCTTGCGTCTAGTTCTTCTTGCGTTTCACATGTATCAACTAAGACTTCGGCTTGGTTGTTTGAAAAGATCATGGATCCGAATCCACTAACAACTTCGATCTCTGAGTTATCTTCTTTTCGGATCTTTAAAAGCCCCGGCGTAATCGCATAGATTGTCTTGGCATGGTGCGCAAGAAATTGTTTACTACCATTAGGGGTATGTATTGTTAATACTTGTGCTTTACCATTATAGAACACGTGATCACTAGCCATGATTTTTAAATCAAAAAGTTCCATAATTATACTTCTTTCGCTTTTTCTTTGACTTCTTCAATGGTTCCTACATTGAAAAATGCACTTTCAGGATATTCGTCCATTTCTCCATCTAAGATTGCCTTAAAGCCTTTAATTGTATCTTGCAAAGGAACATATTTTCCTGGAATCGAAGTGAATTGCTCAGCTACATGGAATGGTTGAGCCATAAAGTTACGTAAACGACGGGCTCTAGCTACAACGGTTTTATCTTCATCGCTTAGTTCATCCATTCCTAGAATGGCAATAATATCTTGTAGTTCTTTGTATTTTTGAAGGTATTGTAAAACACGTTGAGCTGTTTCATAATGTTCTTCTCCTACAATATCGGGTTGAAGAATTCTTGAACTTGATTCAAGTGGATCTACAGCAGGATAAATACCTTGTTCAACAACTTTACGAGATAAGACGGTTGTCGCATCCAAATGTTCAAACGTTGTTGCTGGAGCAGGGTCAGTTAAATCGTCCGCAGGAACATAAACAGCTTGTACACTAGTAACAGATCCATTTTTTGTAGAAGAAATACGTTCTTGAAGTTGTCCCATTTCATTAGCAAGTGTAGGTTGATATCCAACGGCTGAAGGCATACGACCAAGTAAAGAAGAAACTTCAGATCCAGCTTGTACAAAACGGAAGATGTTGTCGATAAATAATAATACGTCTTTGTGTTCAACATCACGGAAATATTCGGCCATAGTCAGTCCGGTTTCGGCAACACGCATTCTGGCACCTGGACTTTCATTCATTTGTCCAAAGACAAGTGCAGTGTTCTTGATTACACCAGATTCACTCATTTCTGTATATAAATCGTTTCCTTCACGACTTCTTTCTCCGACACCTGTAAAGATGGAATAGCCTCCATGTTCACTGGCAATATTACGAATCAGTTCTTGGATCAGTACGGTTTTTCCAACGCCGGCACCTCCAAACAATCCAATCTTTCCACCTTTGGCATAAGGGGCTAATAAATCAATAACTTTAATTCCTGTTTCAAGAACTTCTGTAACAGGAGATTGATCTTCAAATTTTGGTGGTTTTCTGTGAATCGGCCAATATGTATCTGTATCAATTGCTTCTTTTCCATCAATGGTATCACCTAAAACATTAAACAAACGACCTAAATTTTGTGTTCCAACTGGAATTTCTATGCCCATTCCTGTAGATAAGACAGGCATATCTTTTTGTAGGCCTTCACTAGGCGATAACATGATACAACGAACGGTATCGGTTCCAATGTGCTGCATTACTTCTATTACAACTTTTTTGCCATGGTTATCAACCTGCAAAGCGGTTTGAATATATGGAAGTGGCGTTTCATCAAAATGTACGTCTACAACAGGACCCATAACTTGTGTGATTTTTCCTATTTGCATGTGGATTGACTCCTTTTCTTCTTTTGTAGCTGTTGCCTTCTAGCTTTGGCACCAGCTGCAACTTCTGTTATTTCTTGTGTGATTTTTGCTTGTCTTTGACGATTGTACTGTAAAGATAAACTGTTTAATAATTCTTCACCATTTTTATTTGCTGAATCCATTGCCTGCATTCGCGCAAAGTTTTCGGATGCATAAGATTCAACAAGGGCGCTATAAATAAATCCAGATAAATAATCAGGGATGACAATGTTTAATAATTCTGTTGGACTTGGCTCTAACTGAATAGAGTGAATGGTTTGTCCACCAACTTCAACTTCATGATTTAAACGATATAGAGGAAGTAACTGTTCGACATCTACCATAAATTGATTATGCTGATCCATACGTGTATAGATAATTAATACTTCATCGATTGTTTTTTTAGCATACAGCTCAAGCATCTTACTCGAAATGGATCTTGCACGACTTAAAGTTGGGTTTTGCGCTGTATATAGAAAGCTTTCTTCAACAGGAATGTGTCGTCTTAAAAAGTATTGTCTTCCAACTTCTCCAATCATGTAGAGCTTATAGTTTGGATGAGCTTTAATGATTTGTTCAGTAAGCTTTAAAACATTAAGGTTGTAGGCACCTGCCAATCCTTTATCTCCGGTAACACAGATGATGGCCTTATTTTGATGTTTCTCGTCAATATATTCTCGACTATCTAAGTAAGGGTGTTCAAAGTGATCAGGAAGATTTTGAAGAATTGTCAAAATCTGCTTTCGTAATGAGTAAAAATAAGGATCGGTATTGGCTGCCTTTTGTTTGGCTGTATTCATTTTTGTTGAAGAAATCATATACATGGCTTTTGTGATCTTCATAGTCGATTGAATACCATTCATTCGATCTTTAATTTCTCGAATTTGTGACATTATTCTTGTCCTCTATATTGCTTGGCTAATGTAATGATTCTTGTCTTTAAATTGTCATCTAGTTTTTTAGTTGTGTTGATTTCTCGACTGATTTCACTATGATTTTCATTAAACCAATCGAGTAATTTTGTTTCTTCTTTTTTGATTTGTTTTGGATCCAAATCATCTAAAATTCCTGCATCTGCAACAACGAGTACAATAACCATGTCTGCATGTGACATAGGGTGGTTTAAAGGTTGTTTTAAAAGTTCCATAAGTACTTGTCCGTGTTGAAGTTGTCGTTTTGTTGCATCATCTAAATCGGAGGCAAATTGTGTAAACTCCTTCATTTCACGGTATTGAGCTAAATTGATACGTAAAGATCCAGATGCCTTTTTCATGGCTTTAGTTTGAGCGGCACCACCGACACGGCTAACAGATAATCCAACGTTAACAGCAGGTCTTTGTCCTTCAAAGAATAAATCACTTTCCAAGAAGATTTGACCATCGGTAATTGAAATAACGTTGGTTGGAATATATGCACTTACATCTCCATCTTGTGTTTCAATAATTGGAAGAGCTGTGATGGATCCTCCTGAATTTAATCTAGAAGAACGTTCTAGTAGTCTAGAATGTAAATAGAATACATCACCTGGATAGGCTTCACGTCCTGGAGATCTTCCTAGCAATAAGGAAATCGTACGATAAGCAACAGCGTGTTTGCTTAAATCATCGTAGACAATCAGTACGTCTTTGCCTTGATGCATAAAGTATTCAGCTAGAGAAGTCGCAGAATAAGGGGCAATATATTGTAGGCTGGCCGAATCGGCAGCCGTAGAGTTTACAATTACTGTATAGTTCATCGCATCATTCTTCTTTAATGTATTGACTAAGTTAGCAACTGTACTTGCCTTTTGAGCAATAGAGACATAAATACAAATACAATCTTTTCCTTTTTGATTTAGTATAGTATCTAATGCGATGGAAGTTTTACCTGTTTGACGATCACCAATGATCAATTCACGCTGTCCTCTTCCAATAGGAAACATAGAGTCAATGGATAGAATGCCTGTTTCCATAGGGGTTGTGACAGGTTTACGGTCAATAATGCTTGGAGCTGGTTCTTCGATAGGACGCATTTCAGTGGCTTCAATAGGACCAAGTCCATCAATTGGATTTCCAAGTGGATCTACGACACGGCCTAGAAAATTAGAGCTGACTGGCATACCTGCTTGTTTTTTTGTTCGAGAAACCTTTGTACCTTGACCAATAGTACCTTCTGTGTCAAATAGAATAACACCAATGTTTTCGGTTGTGATGTCGAGAACCATTCCTTTTGTACCATTCTCAAAAACAACAACTTCACCATACATCGCATGATCTAGTCCTGAAATGGTTGCGATACCATCTCCAATTGTTTCGACATAGCCAACTTCATTTTCTTGGGAAGTGGCTTCAAATTGTTCGATTGCCTCTTTTAAGATGGACATAAGTGTTCCATCCTTTTTCATTTGAATGGCTTTATCCCTGGCAGCTTGAATTTGTTCTTGAAGCTGTTGTTGACGGGAACGTGTAGACCAATCGTATTCATCGTTGTTTGCACTTAGAATAAAGCCTCCGCGTACACTTGGATCAATTAAGATATTGAGTGTTATGTTTTGGGCTTGGTATTTATTTTTAAGGAATGTCTTTATTTTTTCTTCTTGCGCTGCACTAGGTCTTGTTACGCAGCGTAAGGTTGCATTTAAATTTTCGTTGTTCATTTATTTCATTTCCTTTAAAAAATCATCATATAGTTTTTCATCGCTCTTTGTATTTGTGATTTTATCAGCCGCTTTATTGATTAAATCCGCAATTTCAGATTTGGCTTTTGCCTTTTCCTCATTTGCCACTTCAATCGTTTTGATGCGAGCTTGTTCAATCATTTCATCGGATTTTTTGTTTGCATCCGCAATAATTTGTTCATATTCAAGGCTGGCTTGTTCTTTTGCATCCGCTAGCATGCCATCACAAATTGTCTGCATATTTTCAAGCTGTTGATTAGCTTTATTTTTTGATTCTAGAGCTTCTTGTTTTTGTTGATTTGCCAAGGCAAAATCAGATTCTATTTCTTGTTTTCTCTTTTCAAGAATGTCATGTACTGGCTGAAATAGAAAATGTTTCATCAGTGCATATAAAATAAGTAGATTGATGATTGTCCAAAGAATATTGGAATCAATTCTTAACATAGATTATCCCACCTATTTCACCATTAAAATGATTAAGATACCTAATACAAATCCGTAGATGGCTGTTGCTTCAGCTAAAGCTGCACCAATTAATAAGGTACTACGAATTTTTCCGTGAGCTTCTGGTTGTTGGGCAATGGCTTTTACGGCACTGCTTGTCGCAAAACCAATACCTAATCCTCCACCAATAACGGCAAGTGCTGCCATTCCAACTCCGATTGCTGTTAAACTCATTTTCATTTCCTCCTAAATTATTCTGTTTCTGTCGCTTCTGCGATAAATAGTGATGTTAAAAAGACAAATACATAAGCTTGAATGAATCCATCAAAGAAATCAAAGTACAAGCTAAATACAGTAGGTATAAAGACGGGAACGACCATTTTGATCATTTCCATAATAACGAAGGCACCAATGACATTACCAAATAGACGCATGCATAGGGATAAAGGACGCGTAAAGACCTCAAGAATATTGATGGGTGTAACCACAGCAACAGGCTGAGTAAAGCTTTTGATCCAACCTTTCATTCCTTTTGCGCGTATTCCGCTAATTTCGATTAAGATAATACTCATAAGTGCTAATGCGATTGTGACATTCATATCCTTGGTTGGGGGTTTCATACCAAAGATGCCAATGATGTTCGCAAGACCTATATATAATAGGATGGTTGAAATATAAGTACTATATTCTTTGGCATTTTCACCAAGCATGGAGATTGTGAATTTATCTAGCCACAACACAATGCTTTCGGCTACAATTTGTTTTTTACCCGGATTATGAACTTTGAGTCCTTGTGTTAACCAAGCAGAAAGTAAAACAAGTATAGCCATGACAACCCATGTGATGACAACGGATTCACTAATCGCAAAGGGACCGATAGTAAACGCGGTGTCGACGTTTAACTGGTCGAGTAGTTCTTTTGTGAACTCTTCCATAGCTCCTCCTTTCAAAACCATAAAAAAACGATGGAGATAATCCGTGAATTTACGAATTAAGACAAAATTCGTTTTTCTATAAGCTCGTATTTTAGTTCTCATGATTTCGAAATTCAAGTCTTTTTATCAATGTAAACGTTATCTGTTTTATATGACAAATTTTTGTATATTTCGCATATATGATACATATGTCTCAATTACATAATCGACTTTGTTTTGTGTTTGAATTTTAGAAAAAAGGGCATAAAAAAAAGGAAGAATCGATCTTCCTCTTAGTGTTCTTTTGTATGATCAAAAGCCATGCCTAGAATGGTTTCAATATGTTCATCGTCTAATGAATAGTAGACAGTCTTTCCTTCTTTTCTAGATTTGATGAGTTTAGAAAGGCGTAAAGCTTTTAGTTGGTGTGATACGGCAGATTTCGTCATATCGAGTACGTTGGCCAAATCGGATACGCACATTTCACTTTGTTGAAGGGATAATAAAAGTTGAAGGCGTGTACTATCTCCCATCACTTTAAAGAAATCGGATAGGTTCATGATTTCATCAAAGGCCGGCATGTTTTCTTTTACTTTTTGTACTAATTCTGTATTTTTAGGCTTGCAGTCACAATGTGTACCAATCATAAGTTCTCCTTTTTTCTTTATTATAGTTGAATGATTGAACAATTGTCAAAAAGTTATTGACATCATGCATGAATCCTATATAATGAAAGTGTAAAAGGTTGAATATGTGTTCAACTATTCAAACGTGGAGGGAAATTATATGAAAAAGAGTTATAAGATTGATGTAGATTGTGCAAACTGTGCAAACAAAATGGAAGTAGCTGCTAATAATACAGAAGGTGTTAAGAGTGCAGTTGTAAACTTCATGATGTTAAAGATGAATGTTGAATTTGAAGATGGAGTTCAACCTAAAGAAGTTATGGCTCGTGTTTTAGAAAATTGTAAAAAAGTTGAAGATGATTGTGAAATTTTCTTTTAATGAAAAGTAAGATGCGAAAGCATCTCTATTTTTCGGTTATTATAGTTGAATAATTGAACAATTAATGTTTTTGGAGAGGTAGAGATAAGTATGAATAAGAAACAGAAAAAGATGTTAAAGCGAATCATTGTTGCGAGTATTCTTTTTATCATAATTAAGGTTGTAAAACTACCTGAATACATTGAGATTCCTTTGTTTCTAGTGGCCTATCTAGAAATTGGTTATGATATTCTTCTTAAGGCTTTTAAAGGAATTAGAAATCGTCAGGTATTTGATGAAAATTTTTTGATGGCTGTCGCAACTGTAGGCGCTATTGGTTTGAAATCTTTTGATGAAGCAACAGCTGTTATGTTGTTCTATCAGATTGGGGAATGGTTCCAGAGTTATGCGGTTGGAAAAAGTCGTAAAAATATCACGGAATTAATGGATATTCGTCCGGATTATGCCAATGTTGAAGATGAGGATGGAAATCTTGAACAGGTAGATCCAGATGAAGTTGAAATCGGTACAATTATTGTGGTTAAGCCTGGTGAAAAAGTGGCTATTGATGGAATTGTCATTGAAGGAAGTTCTACTCTAAATACAGCGGCTTTAACAGGGGAAAGCTTGCCTAGAGAAGTCAGTGAAAATGATGAAGTAATCAGTGGTTGCATCAATATGACGGGCTTATTAAAAATTAAGACAACAAAAGAATTTGGGGAATCCACTGTATCAAAAATTTTGGATTTGGTTGAAAATGCATCAAGTAAGAAATCTCGTTCTGAAGCCTTTATTTCACGTTTTGCGAGAATTTATACGCCAGCCGTATGTTATAGTGCTTTGGCATTGTTCTTACTTCCACCTGTATTCAATTTGATTATGTCAAATCCTGCTGACTTTGGTACATGGCTATATCGTGCCTTAACATTCTTAGTTATTTCTTGTCCATGTGCATTGGTAATCAGTATTCCTTTGAGTTTCTTTGCCGGAATTGGTGGCGCCAGCAATCAGGGTGTTTTGGTTAAAGGATCGAATTATTTAGAAGCATTGGCTTCATGTAAATATGTTGTATTTGATAAAACGGGTACAATGACGCAAGGTGTATTTGAGGTGGCAGGCATTCATCATGCGAATATTCCAGAAGAAAAGTTATTAGAGTATGCGGCAATGGCTGAAAGTTATTCTACGCATCCTATTTCTAAAAGTTTATTAAAGGCATATGGAAATACAATTGATAAATCACGTATTGAAAATGTAGAAGAAATAAGTGGTCATGGAGTTAAAGCTGTAATTGATGGAGTGCAAGTACTTGCAGGTAATGATAAATTAATGAAGATGTATAATATTCCTTATCAAGAATGTCATAGTGTTGGTACGATTGTTCATATGGCTATTGATGGCAAATATGCAGGTCACATTGTGATTTCGGATATGTTGAAGCCGCATGCCAAAGAAGCAATTGAAGCATTGAAGAAGGCTGGCATTAAACAAACAGTCATGTTGACTGGGGATGTAAAAAGTGTGGCAGATAAAGTCGCTTCTGAATTACATATTGATAAAGTGTATTCGGAATTATTGCCTCAAGATAAGGTGAATAAAGTTGAAGAATTATTATCTTTAAAGCACTCAAAAGAAAATCTTGCCTTTGTCGGAGATGGAATCAATGATGCTCCAGTATTATCAAGGGCCGATATAGGTATTGCGATGGGTGCTTTAGGCAGTGATGCAGCCATTGAGGCAGCGGATATTGTATTAATGGATGATGATCCATTAAAGATTTCTAAAGCCATTAAGATTGCGAAAAAATGTATTCATATTGTATATGAGAATATTTATTTTGCGATTGGTGTTAAATTGATCTGTTTATTATTAGGTGCCATTGGTATTGCGAATATGTGGGTTGCGATTTTTGCGGATGTTGGAGTTATGATTATTGCCGTATTAAATGCGATTCGGGCATTAAATGTTAAAAATTTGTAAGGAAATCTTAGGATTTCCTTATTTTCATATTGTGTTAAATTTGTTTTAGTTGTATCTTTGTCTTGTACGCAGAAAAGGAGATTCGAGATGCAGGAATTAAAACCAATTAAAGAAGGAAAAGTACGTGAAATTTATGACAATGGGGACAACCTTATTATGGTTGCGACAGATCGTATCAGTTGTTTTGATGTAATTCTAAACAATGAGGTTACAAAAAAAGGAACTGTTTTAACACAGATGTCAAAATTTTGGTTTGACTACACAAGTGATATCTTACCTAATCACATGATTAGTGTGGATACAAAAGATATGCCAGAATATTTCCAACAAGAAAAATTTGAAGGAAAATCAATGTTATGTCGTAAATTGAACATGCTTCCAATCGAATGTATTGTTCGTGGTTACATCACAGGTAGTGGATGGGCTAGCTACAAAGAAACAGGAAAGGTTTGTGGTATTGAACTTCCAGAAGGGTTACAAGAATCACAACAACTTCCAGAACCAATTTATACACCTAGTACAAAGGCTGAAATTGGTGATCACGATGAAAATATTTCTTTTGAACAAAGTATTGCGCACTTAGAAAAACACTTCCCAGGACATGGTGAAGAATATGCAACTAAGATCAAAGATTGCACAATCGCTTTATATAAAAAATGTGCTGAGTATGCTTTAAGCAAAGGAATTATTATTGCGGATACAAAATTTGAATTTGGTTTAGACGAAAATGGTAATATCGTTATCGGCGATGAAATGTTAACTCCTGATAGTTCTCGTTTCTGGCCTGCAGACGGATATGAAGCTGGTCATTCACAACCATCATTTGACAAACAATTTGCGCGTGACTGGCTAAAGGCAAATCCAGATAATGACTGGACACTTCCTCAAGAGATTGTGGATAAGACTATTGAAAAATATCTTCAAGCTTACACAATGTTGACAGGAAAAACTTTATAATTGAAAGATATCCATAAGTTGAATGCTTATGGGTATTTTTTTGAAAACTGTATTTTTTGATACCTAAATATATTTGAAAACCGTAAAATATGATGTTAATAATCACTTGAAAACCGAAGAACGCTATGTTTAAATGAGGAATAGATATTAGAAAATAATAATTATTGAATATATATGGTGAGGAAAAATATGAAACAAGGAGTATTTATAACATTTGAAGGAAATGATGGATCAGGAAAGACAACTGTATGTAAAGCAGTACAAGAAGAATTAATCAAAATGGGATACGATTGTATCTATACAAGAGAACCCGGAGGAAGTAAGATTGCCGAATCTATTCGTAATATATTATTAGATGTAAATAATACGGAGATGGATGATCGTACAGAAGCATTATTATATGCAGCAAGTCGTAGACAACATTTAAAAGAAGTTGTTCTTCCGGCATTGGAAAATAAGAAGATCGTATTGTGTGATCGCTTCATTGATTCTAGTTTGGCATACCAAGGAATTGCACGAGGTATTGGTTTAAAAGAAGTGTGGGATATCAATCAGTTTGCGATTGATGGATGTATGCCTGAAAAGACTCTATTTTTATCCGTTAGTGTAGAAACGGGTAAAAAACGTATGAATCTTCGTGGCGACTTGAATCGTTTGGACCAAGAAGAAAGTTCATTCCACAAAGCTGTACGTCAAGGCTATGAAACATTAGTTTCTATGTATCCAGAACGCATTGAAGTGATTGATGCCGAGCCTTGTAAAGAAGAAGTTTTAAAAAGTGCTATGGAATGTGTTTTAAAGGTTATTAAAGAACATGAATAAAGAGTATTTAAAAAAAGCACAACCTGTTGTGTATCAGACGTTGTCGAATGCTTTAAAGAATCAAAGAGTTGCGAATGCCTATTTATTTCACGGGCCAAAAGGCTCAAGCAAATTAGAAACGGCCATCTTATTTGCACAAAGTATTGTATGTGAGCATACAGATAATGATGGATTTGCATGTCAAGAATGTGAAAGTTGTAAACGTATAGAGAACGAAGAATCTTTAGACTACATGATTGTATCGAATGATCGTATTAAAAAGAAAGATATAGTGGATTTGCAGACGTTTTTTGAATCAACGAGTGCAGGAAGACAAAATGCTCGAATCTATATTCTAGATCATTATGATAAGGCTACGCCAGATGCTTCAAATAGCTTGTTGAAGTTTTTAGAGGAGCCAAGTGAAGGGATTTATGGTATATTAATTGCGGATGAAAAATCCAATGTATTACCGACTATTCAATCTAGGTGTCAGGCTATTCATTTTAAACCGGAAAGCTGTGAACACTTATTGCTTGAAAATACAAGTGAAGAAAACGCGAAGATGCTTGCAGAATCTGGATATACATATGATAAGGCAATTGAATTACTGTCTTTACCTGATTTTGAAGAATTAAAACAAATTGCACTTGAATATATTGAACATGCCTCTTCTTTTTCACAAATTGAAAAGATGCAGACAAATGTATTTGTGAATAAATCAGATCGTATGAATAAGGATTGGGTACAGTTGTGGATTCAGTGGGTTTTATTCTATGTAAAAAATGATAGGGTAAATTTACCTTTAGAAAAAAAAGTAAAACTATATTCGATTTTGGTTGAAAATATGGATATGTTGTATCGACCAGTCGATTTAGGTTTATTTATGGATAAGCTTTATTATGATATTAGGAAGGCTGTGATTTAGTGAATACAGAAGGAAAAGTAACATATAAATATATTGTTTATATACAGTTTGAAGAATCAAAAAAAGCCTACACTTTTGGATCAGATGTTAAATATTATACAAATGATGTTGTCGTTGTAGAAACTGTACGTGGGCAAGAACTAGGAAAGGTTTGTGTGCCAACGGTTGATTTTGATGCTTCGAAAGTAAAGGGAGATATTAAACCAGTATTGCGTAAGGCAACGCAAGAAGATATTAAATGTAAAGAAGAAAATGTTGAAAAAGCTAAAGAAGCAATGAAGATTTGTCACGAGTGTGTCGCAAATTTGAAGTTAGATATGCATTTAATCAGCTCAGAATATACATTGGATCGTACAAAAGTCATTTTTACGTATGTGTCGGACGATCGTGTTGATTTTAGACAACTATTGAAAGACTTAGCTCAACATTTACATTGTCGTATCGAGTTAAGACAAGTAGGGCCAAGAAACAAAGCTAAAATCGTAGGTGGAATTGGAAATTGCGGTATGGAATGTTGCTGCTCAAGATTTATGTCAGATTTTGATACGGTATCTATTAATATGGCAAAAAATCAAATGTTGGCATTGAATATTCAGAAATTGAGTGGTCAATGTGGAAAGCTAATGTGTTGTTTACGTTTCGAAAATGAAGAGTATACAAGAATGCGTAAAGATTTACCAAAGATGAATTCGATTGTGAGTTATCAAGGTAAAAAATATCGTATTTCAAGTATGAATGTGCTTCAAAAACAGGCAAAACTAGAAAACAAAGAAGAAGTCTTGTTTGTGGACTTTAAAGAATTGTGGCCAGATAAGGATTTTAACAATGATTAGACAGAAGAGTTTTGAATCGAATACTTCCACATTGTATTTGGTTCCTACGCCTATTGGCAATTTACAGGAAATGACACCTAGAGCTCTAGATATTTTAAAAGAAGTGAGTGTGATTGCGGCAGAAGATACGCGAAATACAAAAAAACTGTTAATGGCATATGGCATTGATACAATGTTGATGTCGCATCATGAACATAATCAGCAAGTTAGTATTCCAAAAATCATTGAACGATTGGAAAATGGTGAAGATGTTGCGGTAGTATCCGATGCAGGTTATCCCTTGGTTTCGGATCCAGGGCAAAAATTAGTTCAAGAAACCATTTCGCATGGATTTAATGTGGTTTCAGTCTCAGGTGCCAACGCGGCTATGAATGCATTGGTTGCGAGTGGATTGAGTTGTTATCATTATTTATTCTATGGCTTTTTAGACAATAAGAGTTCAAAAAGAAAGAAACAACTCGAAGAAATCAAAACAATTCCTTATACAATGATTTTTTATGAAGCACCCCATCGTATTGAAGATACTCTACAAGATATGTTGGAAGTATTGGGAAATCGTCAAATGTGTTTAGCTAGAGAACTCACAAAAGTGCATGAAGAATATATTCGTGGAACCATTGAAGAAGTGTTAGAGGTAGCGGCTACTTGTAAAGGTGAAATGGTTATTGTCATGGATGGATTTAAACAAGATGAAGTTGTATTTGATATGTATACAGCCATTACGAAAGTGGATGAATATATTGAATCTGGAATGCGTACAAAAGAAGCTATTGGTTTAGTTGCCAAAGAAATGGCTTGTAAAAAGAATGAATTATATGAAGCTTATCATAAAAGATAGGCTTTTTTCTTTTATATAAAGCAAATAATGTTGTTACAGAAATTAAATGTAAAAAACAATTGAATATGTTTCAGAAAGCGCTATAATGGTTTACATGAAAGAGAAGAGGAAGAGTTATGAATAAGAGAAAAGTATGTGCCCTAGGTATGGCATTTGTACTTGCAGGATGTTCTGCAGGTGGATCAGGTTCTGGTAAAGAACAAACATTAACAGTTGGATTGTTTACAGAAATGAATGGAGATTTTTCTCCTATGTATTATCAGACCGTTAACGATCACAATGTAGTTAACTTGGTATATCAAGGATTGTTGGCATATGATAAGGATGCCAATTTAGTTCCAGAATTAGCAAAGGATTTACCTACTATTAGTGATGATGGTACAACGATGACATTTAAATTGAAGAAAGGTGTTAAATTCAGTGATGGATCTAAATTTACTTCAAAAGATGTAAAGGCAACGTTTAGCGTTATGGCTGACCCAAGCTATACAGGACGTTTTTCAAGTAATGTAGATTTTTTAAATGGATATAGCGAATATCATGATGGAGATGCCAAAGATGTCTCAGGTATTGAAACGCCAGATGATTATACCGTTGTATTCCATATGTCAAAGCCAAAAATCGATGCAGAATCGACTTTGGGAACACAAAAAATTTGTAGTGCAAAAACATTGAAGTATAAGAAGGGAAAAACTTCGAATGTTGAAAAGAACAATAGTAATCCTATTGGAACAGGTCCTTATAAATTAAAATCATTCTCTAAAACAGAGGGAGCTTCATTGGATCGAAATGAAAATTTTGAAGCTAAGGATGGAGAATACCAAATTTCTAAGATTATGATCAAGAAAACAGAGACTTCGACTGAAATCAAAGAATTGGAAAATGGAACAATCGATTATATTCCAGATGTAGTGGAAGCGAATAAAATCAACACAGTAGCCAAAGACAAAGATAAAGGTTTGACTATGGATTCTTATCCAAGTGATCGTGAAGACTTCTTGTTTATGAATACAGCTGCAGGTGCATGCCAAGATCAAGCAGTACGTCAAGCTTTGGCTTATGGATTTGATCGTGAAGCCTATATCGCAAGCTATTATAAATTAGATGATAAAGATGCTAAATTAGCATATGTACCAGGCTTGTTTGGTAACCCAGTATCTGGCGGAAATGGTGCATATGTTCGTGGTGAAGAAAAAGTAGATGGTGCTACTTACTATGATTATGATGTAGAAAAAGCTAAACAAATCTTAGATGATGCGGGATGGACTGTTGGTAGTGATGGTATTCGTGAAAAAGATGGTCAAAAATTAAGCATTAAGTTCTTGGCTACAAAAGAAAAAGATGCGATGGATACAATGATTCCTATGTTACAAAAACAATGGGGAGAACTTGGTGTCGACTTCAAGGCAAACACAATGGAATTTAATACAGTTATTGCAACTGTAAGTGATGATTCAGCTGTTGGTGATTGGGATGTATCTTATTTAGGAAACTCTTTTACAAGCCCTGAAGATACAAGCGTTGATTACTTTATTCAATCACAAGGCGTAAATAACCTTGCTCGTTTAAAAGATGATGAATTAGATTCATACTTAGCTGCAGGTGCTTATACAGCTGATAAAGAAGCTTCAACAGCTGCTTACTTAAAGGCTTATGTTCGTCAAGCAGAACTATGTGCATACTTACCAACAGATGGTGTACAAACTTATTGTTTACGTAATAAGAAAGTAAAAGGTTTGAAGACTTCTTCTACATTTATTTGGTCACAATCAATGGCTACAGCTTATATTGATGATTAATAGTAAAAGGGGCTATAACAGATAAAAACGTTTCAGTTTAATAAAAAAGGACCGAATTCAAGATTTAAAAAATCTGAATATCGGTCTTTCTTTTGTTTGTGCAAAAATAGCTGGTTAATTGTAATGTATATCAGATATCGTTCCAATTCTCTTTGTGTTTATCTTATGACGATGTCTCAAAAACTGGAAGATGCTTAAATATACCATATATTCTGGTATTGCAGAATATGAAATATAGTGGGATGCGAAAACAAGCTAAAAAAAGATAGCCAAGAATCAATTCACATTGATAGATATGTGAATAGAAAGACGAGGCGTGTATGACACAACGAAGTATCTGATGTAAAACTGGAGATACTGCTCGTATGTGTTGGTCATAATCTAAGAAGATATCACACTCGGTAACTAGAATTTTAGAAAAACAATAATTTAAACTAAGGCTCTAGGAGTTAAAAAAATAATAAGATAAAAAGAAAGGAGCTAAACTCCATAAGTAATAAAAATTACTTATTCGTCATGGCTCCTTTTTAAATCGTTATGACTTGAATGTTTTGATTGTTTAGTTCTTGAACGTAAGAAGAATCAATAGAATGATCCGTTATAACAGTTTTTATTTTATCTTTTAAATTTAATGGTACAACACCACGTTTAGAAAATTTATCGCTTTCTGTTAGCACGATTATTTGTTCGGCTTGATGCGACATATCACGTACGGCTTGTGCTCGCATTTGATCACGATTTGAAAAGCCAATTCTAGAATCATATCCATCTGTACCGATGAAAAAATAATCGACAAAAAAGTTGGATACACATTCTTGAACCATTGGACCTACCATAACTTGTGAATCTTGTTGATAAATTCCACCTAAAAGAATAATTTGAAAATTTGATTTTCCACGAATATATTCTGCGATAAAAGCACTGTTGGTGATAATTGTTAAGTCTTTATGAAGTTGAGTTAACGTATCCGCTAAAAGTGCACAACAACTACCACTTTCAATCATAATTGTATCGCCTTCATGAACAAGTTCAGTAGCTTTTAAAGCTATTTTTTTCTTTTCTTCATAATGATACGCGATTCTACCATTGATATCATCTGTGCTACATAACACAGCATGCCCATGTTCACGCTTGATGATTCCTTTAGCTTCTAATGCATCCAAATCTTTGCGGATAGTCACTTGGGAAACACCTAGGTATTCAGCAAGTTGAGAAACTTCGATTCTCTTTTCAGATGTCAACAATTCTAATATTTTATTTGTTCTATTTTTCATTTACGTTGATTCCTATCATTTTGTTTATATAATAAGTGTTTTTGATTTCAAATGAAAGTGAAATTTAGAAAAAAGCGTTAATGTTATTTTCTTTAAACATATTTAAATATTCTTTTAAATCTTCTGGATGATATGAAGGAACATTTTCATAATCGTATTTTATATTTAAAAGATGATATTTATTTTCTCCAAATTGATGGAACGGTAGAAGTTGACACTTGTTTATACCAATGTTGTGAAGTGTTTTTGAAAATTCTTTTGCGTCGTCCAAAGAATCATTAAAACCAGGTATAACAGGGATTCGAGGAAGAACTGTTTTGCCATTGGCGATGGCATGTTTCATGTTCAGTAATGGTAACTTATTAGAAACACCTGTACCTTCTATATGTTTATCTGTGTTCCAGTGTTTCATATCAAAAAGAATGTAATCCACGTATTCCATGACGTGATCAAATGTTTCCTCTGTCGCAAAACCGGTTGTTTCACAACATGTATGAATTCCTTCTTCTTTAGCGGCTAAGAGTAGTTCTCTTGAAAACTCAGGTTGAAGTAAAAGCTCACCTCCAGAAAGTGTTAGACCACCACCACTTTCTTCATAGAAGGCTTGATCTTGTAAAACAATTTTAAGCACTTCTTCTACAGATTTTTGTTCGCCTTGTGCACTTAATGCGTTTTTTGGACATTCATATACACATTTCTTACATCCACTACACAGACTATGGTTGATTTTGATGGATTTATCAATTGTTTTCATAGCGTTTTTTGGACAGGTTTCAATGCAATGATGACAATTTATACATTTTTTTTGATCCCAAAGAATTTGTGTTTGTATAAGCTGACTTTCAGGATTTGCACACCATTTACAACGAAGAGGACATCCCTTTAGAAAAACGGTAGTACGAATGCCTGGACCGTCATTTACACTGAATTTTTGAATGTTAAAAATAATTCCTGTTGTATTTCGATTTGTTGTTGTCATTTTAATTTCCTCATATAGAGTATAAACATTTCAAAGAAGAAAAGCAATGATTATAGTTACAAATGAAAGTATAAAATATTTTAAATGAAATTAAAGTTGACATGAAATGCGTGTAATGCTATTTTTAAATTGCGAATAAAAGAACATAAAGTTACGAATGAAACGTAATGGGAGGACGGATATGGAAAATGTAGAACATTTTGGAACATTGACAGAACGAATGAAAGAATTTCGAGAAGAAGTTTTAGATGAAAAACCTTATATTGATGCACAACGTGCAATTCTAGCAACTCTTGCTTACAAAGAAAATTTAAATCAACCACGAGTGATGGTTCGAGCTAAAATGCTAGAAAAAGTTCTCGATAATATGAGTATATATATTGAAGACAAATCTCTTTTAGCAGGAAATCAGGCAACTAAGAATCGTAATGCTCCTATTTTTCCTGAGTATACTATGGAATTTGTTATGAATGAATTGGATCAGTTTGAGAAAAGGGATGGGGACATATTCTATATCACTGAAAAGACCAAGGAACAACTTAGAGAAATTGCGCCATTCTGGCAGAATAACAATTTGCGTGCAAGAGGAGAAGCTCTTCTTCCTGAAGAAGTTCGTGTTTTTATGGAAACAGGTGTATTTGGAATGGAAGGTAAGTTAAATGCAGGAGATGCGCATTTGGCGGTGAACTATGAGCGTATTTTGAAGGATGGATTAAGAGGATACGAAAAACGTGTAAAAGAATATAAAGCTACTCTTGATTTAACAAATCCAGATAATGTTGACAAGTATTGTTTCTATAATGCAGTTCTTATAGTACTGAAAGCGGTGCGTAATTTTGCGAATCGTTACAGCGTTCTTGCGAAAGATTTAGCAGAAAAAGAAATGAATCAAAAAAGAAAAATTGAATTATTGGAGATTAGTAGAATTTGTTCAAAAGTTCCATATGAACCAGCAGAAACATTTCAAGAAGCGGTACAATCCGTGTGGTTTATTCAATTGATTTTACAAATTGAATCCAATGGACATTCTTTGAGTTATGGCAGATTCGATCAATATATGTATCCATATTATGATCGAGATATTAAAAATGGCACTATTAAAGAATCTGAAGCCTTGGAATTGTTGACATGCTTGTGGATAAAGACACTTACAATCAATAAAGTTCGTTCTCAAGCACATACGCTAAGTTCGGCAGGATCTCCTATGTATCAAAATGTAACGATTGCAGGTCAAACAACAGATAAAAAGGATGCAGTCAATGATTTGAGTTTTTTAGTTTTGAAATCTGTTGCACAGACAAGATTGACACAGCCAAATTTAACTGTTCGCTATCACAAGAATATCAATAAACATTTTTTGGATGAATGTATAGAAGTTATGCGTTTAGGCTTTGGAATGCCTGCATTAAACAATGACGAAATTATAATTCCTTCCTTTATGGATTGGCAAGTTAAAGAGGAGGACGCCTATAATTATAGTGCCATAGGCTGTGTAGATGTGATTTTCCCGTTGATTAGTTCCCTATTTTGATTAGTTCCCAATTCAGGGGCGTTTTTTCCCGAAATTCGGGTTTAATTAGTTCCTAATTCGGATTTAATCAGTTCCCAATTCGAAAATGATTAGTTCCTAATTCGGGATTTAATTAGTTCTCAATTCGGGATATAGGAGGGAACAATGTATAAATCAAAACGCAGCCTCAAAGTGTACGAGGCACCACTTGGTTTAAATGGTAAGTAGCAGATTCCGAGAATTCAGCTTCAGGGCCAGTGGCTAAAAGCACTTGGATATCATGTGGGTGATAAGATTGATGTTCAGTGTACTAATGACACGATCATCATCAATAAAGTGAAGACTATATAAAATAAGCGTCGGTCAATGAGTCGGCGCTTTTGTTTATAAAGTATTAGTGTGCCTTACTGAATATCCAGTTATAATAGCAAATATAATAGCCAAGGAGGTTTATATATGAAAACAAAACAAATTTTAATGGCAGGAGCATTGGCTCTAAGTATGGTGTTATCTGGTGGCATGTTGACTGGATGTTCTAATTCTTCAAACACAAAAGATACAAAGACATCCGAAGTTGCTAAGAAAAAGGAAGTAAAAACACTTGGTCAAAAAACCAAGGATTCAAAATCCTTGAAGATTACAAACAGTACTGGAAAGAAGATCACTGTATTTGAAACGAAATCAAGTACAGAAGAAAGTTTCAGTGATAACTTGTTGGAAGATGGAGACGCTGTAAAAAACAAAGAAGAACGCACATTATACTATGATGTAAAAGAAAACGATAAGTTAGATGTAAAGATTGGTTTACAAGATCAGGATAAAACATTCGTTTTCAAAGATGTAGATACAGAAGATACAAAGAAAGTGGATGTTTCTTTAAAGGATGATAAAGTCAATTTAGACGTAACAAAAAAAGATGGCGGTACTGCCACTTTGACACCATCTGAAGATTCTGCAAAGACAGAGGACGAAAAGAAAGAAGAACAGGAAGTAAAACAGGAAGAAAAAAAAGAAGAAACAGCAAAAGCCGATTCTTCAAACAAATCGAATACTTCTGAATCAAAGAAAAATAACACAGCTTCAACTTCGAACTCAAATTCAAACAAGAACAACTCAAGCTCTAGCAGTTCAAAACCTTCTTCTAAACCTTCGAGCAGTGGCAATAACTCTGGCACATCTAAGCCATCAAATAACAGTGGTTCAAACTCAAACAGTTCAAAACCAGCCGAACATACACATAACTGGGTGGCTCAGTACAAGACGGTAAATGTGCCTGAACAAGGACACAACGAACAGGTTTTGGTGCAGGCTGCCTATGATGAACAGGTTCCAATTACAGAAATGAGGGCTCATGATATTTGCAATCAATGTGGAGCAGATTTAACAGGCACAGATATTCCTGCACATATGGAAAATAGCTATTTAAACGGAGGAAATTGTGGAGGACATCATACTGAATGGCGTGAAACAGTTGTGGGATACAAGACTGTTCATCATGATGCAGTCTACGAAACAAGATATGTGGTCGATTCACCCGCAACGACAAAACAGGAATTGACAGGCTACAAGTGCAGTGGCTGTGGAAAAACGAAAGCTAACTAAATATAGATCAAAAGACAGAATATAGGAACTCAGATTGAGTACCTTTTCTGTTTTTCACACGCAATAAAACGGGGAGTACCCATACTATTGCACCAAAAGAAAGTAGTTATAAGAAAGGGTGGCGAAATATGAACAGATACAGTTTATTTGATGTACCTTAAATTAAATTGAAATAATATCAATATTTTTCCTTTCAGAATATTGATAGTACGAAACACTCAAAAAATCAAGATTTCTAACGTTAGAGATTTTTATAAGGGATAGAGATAGAAATAAATAAAGGGGAAATAAATGAATTAAGGCAGTTTGCCAGGACCTGTTGAAAGAGGAACTTCATTTTGCCGGGTTGTTTGATAATTTACAGATTGTCTCGCTTCTTACGGATTTGGAAAGTCTTTTATAGGAGGTAGATTAATATGCCAAGACAGAAAAAAGATGCAAAAATCCTTAATATCAAACTAGCAAGAGAGATTAGCGATCAGCTGGAACAGTTTTGCGAAGAATCAGGAATATCTAAAACTGTAGCGACAGAAAAAATTCTATCGAAGTATTTTGAGGAATATTTCAGTAGACCAGAAGAAGAGCGTACACTTTTCAAATAAGAATATTAAAAAATGCCCACAGGCCGAATAAGCTTGTGGGTATTTTTATGCCTAAATAGAACATGTATGTAAGATTTCTTTTGAGTTGCAATTGGGAAAAAGCGCGGATTTACAGGCAAAATTACAACATTCAGTTTGAGGCTGTATGAGAAACGAAACGTGTTGTCTGATTCTGACATATAGAGTATGTCAAAGTAATTTATCCCTAAAAATAGGGACAAATTTAGGTATAACTGTAAACCATAGATTCAAAAAGGAGGAAACACATGGAGAAAATTGAATTCACAAACCCGGAGAGCAAGGAACTTAACGAAGAAGTAAGGAACTACCTTGAATTGATGAGGGATACGGAAGCCCTTATTGGTGACGGGATGGAGAAGCTGAAAGGGGCCAATTGGGCAAAGCTTTGGAGCAGCCTTGACAAGTTGGTTTTTTATCCGAAGACATACGAAGGAAATTTGGCTATTTTCAGAACTCGATACGACATTCGATACGTAAGCTTATTTACGAAACCAGCGTTTTGCTGTGATCAGGAAGCAGACTTTAAGTTGGGCGGCATCCTTAGATCATGGCTTGATGATGGTCAGAAACGTGGCTATTCGCTTCTTATTAACACGACCATCAATGAATATTGGGGACATGGCATTTTTATCGATCCGGATACAGGGCATATTGCGCCTGTGATGACGGATTATGATGCGGAGCACCGTACTTATACATTATATTGATCAGCATCGATCTCGTCCGAATCTGGGAACATTTTCCTGTATTCATCAACTAATTTTCGAAATATGTAACGAGTAATGGGTTTATTATCCGGAAGCTTACCTGCCAATAATTTCATCGCTTGGCGTTCAGTGATCTTGTGCAGGCAATATTGTTCTATGACATCAAATTCTTTTCGCTGTAAGCTCATTAGTGATATACGGCGTTTCGGTCTTCCAGAAGCTTTCCTGTGACCAGGAAGCTGCTCGATAGGTTGCGACTGACGGTAGTTATGGATTTGGCTAAGTGTTCCGGATAATAGCTCATGATCGTGGGCATCATCTTTGTCGTCATATCCGAGCGATGGGATTCGCAGGCGTATCTGCTTGTCATGAAGGAGTTTTAGCGTTTTTTGTATTGTTGGTAGAGTACCGCCAAGTACATAGATATTGGCTACATATAACGTATCGCCACTTTGAATAGGGCGACGTGGTAAAATATCGCCTTTAAGTATGTCACCGTCTGAATAGACAGAACGAGCCACGTCGCAACATTTTATGTAGAGGTAGTTGTGTTCTGAGCCGAGCCAGTGGGTTGTATCTGGCAAATGCTTGCGTGCTATTTCGTATTGTTCGTTTATATTTTCAATTCGCGTATTACGAAACAACCACCACTCGCTCATGGCACAGCCTCCTCTCATTAGTAATGGTTACTAGTACTAACCAACACATTATATCATATTATTTAAAAATGTTGTCCGAAAATTAGAAGTTTCAAAAAAATAAAAGAAAGCCGCATAAATACAGTATTTGCAGATGAATTCATGTCTGAAAATCATTTGAAAATGGTCGTTTATTTGTATGTGAAAATAAAAGCACATGAGAAATCAAGCATATTAATTGCGAAGGCGAAAACAAAAATAAACAGGAAGGAGAAATCATTGAAATCACATAAACGAAAAATCGAAGAAGGACGTTGTCAGGGATACGGGAAAGACTATACCCCATTTATTCTGGTCAGAGAATATAAGGGGCGGGGTACAGCATCAGTCATCTGGGATCCCTTTGAAGAAAGATTGATCCACTGCCTGTCGCAGACAGAAGTTGCGGTGTATGAAACAATCCGCTGGCAGGACAATGTGGAACATATCCGCGAACAATATCTTTTAGATACAGATAGGATGAATGCCATTGCAGAAGAACTTGGGATGAAGAAAGCTCCATGGTGGACCACGGATTTTCTGGTAGATTACGATGATGGAAGCAAGACGGCGTTCTCAGTCAAATACGACAGAAGCGCATTTGATCCGAATAAACGTACCTACCGTGGAAAAGAATCAAGGCTGCACAATCTGGTAATGCGTCAGAGAGCAGAACAGATCTATTGGGAATCTCAGAAAGTGAGGTTTAAGCTGGTAACGAACGAAGATATTAATCAGGTGCTTGTGTGGAATGTAAAAAGCGTCATGAGCTATTACGAATCATTTAAGGTGATCAGCAAAGAACAGAAACTGAAATATCTGATTGCACATAAATATGTATATATTCCGATGGATAAACAGATTTTGGATTTCCATGAGATTGTAGAGCGTGCTGGTTTCGACGTTGATGAGCTGTATAAGCGAGTATTAGTGGCACGTGACCTTCATGAAGAAATCACAGAAAGGAGATAACATGATGGAAGAATTAAGAAATAACGAAACATCCGAAAAGAAAGAGAGAATAGAACCGCTGGAAGTTATCACTCTTGAAGGCGATGCAATTCCAGCTGAGGGAGAAGCGACAGATTCGCCTTGTGTAAGAAGAGGAAATTTATATAAAAAAGATGGTTTACAATGGAGAACCTTTCATGTAAATGCTGATGAAACTCTTCTCATTAGCATGACAACAAACGATATCGTTAGAATAAAAACGGATTCGCTAATTAATGATATTGAAAATGGAACAGTAAGTGCATGTGATGTAGAACCGAATCCTTCATTTTCACTCACAGAGGAGGAAATAAATGTAATCACGGAACGCGCAAGGGTTTTTGAAAATATAATCGAGAAAGAGATGCCTGAAATTGAGAACCTTTTTTCAGTGAAAAAAGCAAAAAGAAATAATGATGCAGAAGCTATTCTTCTTGGGGTATCAAGAAGGTGGTTGCGCGAAATGTTAAAGGCCTATCTTCGTTCCGGCCGCAATAAATTCAGTCTTATTGACCATCGCAAAGGTAATTATAGAAAAAAAGTACCCCATTCAAAAGACTACGAGAATCCAAAGAATGACGTTGACGAAATCCTCAAATACGGTCTTAAGATGTTCGTAAAGTATGGGAAACCGGGAATGGCATATGACGCAGTTCTGCGCCGGTATTTTCGCGAACCGGTCGAGGCACCAGATGGTTCTTCTGTCAAGATGGTAACACTCCCAGAAGAGGAAAGATCAGTATCATACAAGATGCTCTACAACTATATCAGAAAGCATACAGAAGACTATTCCTGCATGGGAAAAGATGAGAGAGACAAGCAGAACAATAACAGACAGCTGGTTGGAAACAACAGAACCGGAGTCTATGAATTGGGACAGATTGTTGAAGCAGATGAGATGGAGCTTGGCTGTTATGTAGTCGACCAGAATGATGGAGAAACTGTTCTTGGAAAAGCTGTCGTATACTGTATGGTCGAAGTATTGAGTGGAATCTGCATCGGTGCATATGTAAGTCTTGAAAATAACAGTATGCGTGGCTTTCAGCAGGTGTTTCTGTCACTCCTAGAACCGCATAAGAACCAGACGAAAGGCTATAACATTGACTATGATGAGGAAGACTGGCCGTCCATGATCGTACCAAACGAGATCCGTTGTGACCGGGGCTCAGAGTATATGTCCAAGGCATATAGCAAAGCGATGGGGGAACTGGGCATCCGTAATACTCCGGTTCCACCCGGATGCGGTTCTTTAAAAGGGGTTGTCGAATCCTTCAATGGACTGGTTCAGACCTATTTAAAGGCACAGTTAAAGAATAACGGATATGTAGAAGATAAATACCGTGGAGGAGACTTAGCTAAAGGGGATGCATGTCTGACACTGGAAGAAATAAGAGGACTGGTCTACCAATCAGTGATCCTGTATAACCGCCGTGTTTTTGAGGGACTCATTGACAAAAAGTATCTGGATAATGACGTATCTCCAACACCGAAAGGGATTTTCGCATACGAAAAAGCTCATGGCAGAGCAGGAGATCCAACCAATGTAAATGATGCGACAAGACCGGCCTATCTGTTTGCAATGCTGGCAAAGGAAGAAGAAAAAAGAAAATTTACATGGAACCGCAGGAAAGGTATCGTGTACACCTTCTATAAGACGGAACTGCGTTTTTATTCGCAGGAACCATGGTTCTTGGATATTTTAAAAGATGAACCACATCCGGAAGATATTGAGGTCAGATACAATGTGGACGATATCAGGAATGTCTATATCAGATATAAGAAAGAGATTCACAGAGTACCTCTTGCGGAAAAAATTGAACAGCAGTATACATACGCAGACTTAACCTGGGACGAATACGACGAGTGTATCCGCAAAAAGAGGGACTCAAAGGTAATGAAAGAAGCAAAACAGGTATATCTGGACACGAAACTGAATTTGCAGGATACGGTAGAGAAACAGGCAGAAATGGCAAAAGCTCTGAATCCAAAGAAGAAAAAATACGGCAAAGCGCATCCGGAGGATAAAACAGCCAAGAAACAGGAAATGAGAAAAGATCCAGATGGAATTACGAAACGTTCTTATAGTTCCATTGATCCGGAACCTAAGAAAGAAACATTAACAAAGCAGCAGGAAGAGCTGGCAGCGATTGAGCATTTGAGAATCCCAGATGAAATGAGGACGATGGGAGACAGAAAACTCAGCCGAGAAGAAGAAATCAATCGTATCTTGGCACTGATAGAAGACGAAGTATAAGAAAGGAAGAAAACATGGAGAGACTGAAATGTAATTTAACATTCCGTGAACTTAGAAAAGATGAAAATCTTTATGATGATGTAGACCTGACCGCGGGGAGCATGGTAGATGCGCAGTACCGCAGAGTCGCCGGATATGAAGATAATCCTGATGTATGCGCATTGCCGAAGATGCCTTCGATAAGGGATATCCTGGCTCTTGGAATGGTGAATCCTCCAGGATACGACAGAGAACAGGTAGAAAAAATGAGCACTGCTGAAAAATTAGCCGCAATAGAAGACATCGACATGGCAATGATCCCACTTGGAATTCATGTAGATGTAGCCCGTACAATCTGGAAGTTTTTGGACCGCAGATATAAAGGGGCTGACGTCATGATTTCCGCAAACGAAGATGAGAAAGCGTATGAAAAAGAAAGCTTTGGACGTGCTATCGTTCTGTATCAGAAGCTGGAGGCCCCAAGCCCGATTGGATTTCTGCTTCATGGGAAGACCGGATGCGGAAAGACTATGGCTGTGAACTTAGCGTGTCGCATGTATCCTAATGTAATCTATCATGAGTTTGAGGACTGCAGCTATGTACAGATCCCCATCGTCATGGTGACAGCGCTCAGAAAAGATATCAGAGATGTGTTTGAATCCATTGCCGCAGCATTTGACAGATTTCTGGATACCGGAGATTACCATAGAAGAAGGGCCGTTGGGGCCAAGAGTATCTCTGCAACAGAAGGGCTTGTAAAGAAATGGATCGAACTCTATCATGTCGGACTCATCATCGTAGATGAAGTACAGTTCCTTGATTTCTCGCCAAAAAAGAAGAACATCGAGGACATTGTAAGTATCACACAGGCAACCGGGGCGCAGTTCGGACTCATTGGTAACGATGACGGATATAGAGCAGTACTGGAATATGACAGGCTTAACAGGCGCGTAGCAAAAAACATTATCAATGCAGACGAGGTTACGAAGAATAATGTACGTTTGTTTGAGAATGCAATCAAGACACTTTGGAGATATCAGTTCGGGAACGTGGAAAGTCCGTTCACAACAGAAATTGAGGAACTTCTCATGTACCATTCATCCAGGAATATCGCACTCCTGAAATACATCGTGATTACTATACAGACGAAGGATGTAATCGAGAAGCGCATGGAGCCGATTGATGTGCCATTCATCGAGAAAACGATTGGGAGGGACATGGAGACACTCCGAAAACTGCTCGCTGATCCTGATGATCCGGAAGATGCACAGTATCACGAGTATATTACAAAGCTCTATGCAAGGCAGGCTAAAGAGGTCGCTACGGAAAATGACGAAGAAAAAGGAAGGCTGTTTGATATGATGGCGGCGGGCGAACTGACCAGGAAAAGAGAAGCGGTCCGCAGCAGAGCTTTCCAGTCAATCAGCGACACTTCAAATTATACTGAAACGCAGATCAACCGCGCAATCAGACAGGCAATCGATAAGGAACCGGATATCCTGGATCACCCTTCGAAGTTTCTTGCACAGAAGGCTATGGAAATATTGAAAAAGGCAAACGCAAAGGTGAAACGTAAAAATACCGCCACAGCTAATCAGGCGAAGAAAGGGAAAAGCGATGCAGCTGCGATTGACAGAGAGACAAGCCAGGGGCTTACAGCTTTGAAAAAAGCTATGAATGAGCAGGAAATATCCTCCGTTTCCAGTGAGAAGCGGGGATTGTAAAAAAGGAGAAGATTATGAGATTACCAAAGAGCATCCGAATAAGAATCTATGATGCTGTGAAGGCAGGCGTTGATGAGAAAGGCTGCTGGACCGCTTCCGAAGATGGATTCGAGGGCAGGACAATTACCAGGGAAGAAAGAAATATCCTGCAGGATCTGGTGAATCATGGGTATGTAAAGAGATGAAAGAAAGGGGTGTATACGATTGAACAAATACAGGTTTCCAATATGGTTTCGGATATATCCGGATGAGAACATTGTGTCATGGCTGGAAGCTTTGTTTTCAGTTAACGGAATGTCAAAAAAGCTTTCTCTGTTACTTTAGAGGGAAGTGCGGAATTGTTAGAGCTTGAGAATATCTGTAGAAAATATGAAGGTGATAAGTTTCCGACGCTGGAAGAGATTATGTCGAGGCACTCAGAATTCTGCACGATGATGCCGTTTCGTAATGAAAGCATGAATGTTCTTGTGGCAGAGCAGGTCATCCGGCAGGCGGAAGATTTTCATATGATTCCAGGCAATAAAAAGAATCATTGCAAAGTACTGAGGTGCTGTCCGGAATGCCTGGCTGAAGACATGGCAAACGGGAGACGTCCCTATATCAGAGCGTGGCATTCGCTCCATGGTGTAACAGCCTGTGCAAAGCATGGCTGCAGGTTACAGATTTACTCAATCTATGACAGCGATAAACCGGTTGTTCCAGCAGATGAAGAAAGCCTCCGGTATGCGAAATTCCTCTACCAGGTTTATCTGCATCAGCCAAAAGTCACGTTAGATGATATAAAAGACCTGCTTGCCGGTACGAAGACCGGACGATTGATACTGGACAGGCTGACAATTAACTGCATTATCAAAGCTTTCTGTGAAAAGTATGAGCCTGACGAGTTCATAGAGCAGATCAAAGGAAGAGAAAAAGAAGGATGTCAGATTGCAAGCAATACATGTCCGCACTGCGGGACGATTTACCATTCCTTCGGCCTGGCCAGGTCTTATGGATATGAATGTCCGATATGCGAGAGGAAATATGATGGCCTGGAGCTGCTGCAGAAAAGAATAGATCTTTCCTGGAACGGAGAATACGAGGTGACTGGATACGAGGATGAAGCTCATGTCAGAATCCGTCACAGACCATGCGGAAGGGAATATATACTGCCGCTGAATGCTCGTGGTCTTACAAAAAGACAGTTATGTGACAAGTGCAATTATAAGTATCGGGACAGAATCGGCAGGAAAGCCACAATGAATAGTGGTGAAACATGCAGGATTATTGCTTATCGGTCTTCGATGGATTTAGATGTAGAGTTTGAGGATGGAGCTATTGCCAAACACACGACTTATACGAATTTTAAGTTAGGAATGATCGGCCGTCCCGATGACACACCTGAAGAACAGGCAAAGTGCAGACTTGGAGAAAAGAGAACCATGAACTGCGGGCTTGAAGCTGAGATTATTCGGTATGGAGCTTATGCCGATATTGATGTTAGGTTTGAAGATGGCTATATTGCCAGGCATGCAGCATATAAAGAATTTTTAAACGGGTCCATCAGGCCTCCGATTGATCGTGTCGGAGAAACAGGTATTATGAACAATGGGCTCAAAGCTACAATTATTGCATATCGAAAACATATAGATATGGATGTTCTTTTTGAGGACGGTTCGGTTGCGGAGCATATTGATTACAAAAATTTTACGGAAGGGCGTGTTGCAAGGCCGCAGGACTCCAGAAGAAATAGAGGGAAGTTCCGTATCGGCGAAAAGAGAATTATGAAATGCGGACTTGAAGCAGAGATTATTTCGTATCGTAAAAGCGATGATATGGATGTGCGATTTCCTGATGGTGTGATTGTAAAGAATGTACAGTATACGAATTTCAAACGAGGGATGGTAGGGCATCCGTAAGACGAAGACACTGGCAAAAAGCTGGTGTCTTTTTTGCTGTATGGAAGAAATAAGTATTTGGGATATTCTGACATATATAGGGTAAGAACAAATGCAAAAAGCGAGGGATAACTTATGGTAGCAAAAATAGATAGAGTTGGCGAAACACGCGTGATGAACTGTGGTATGAAAGCCACTATCATTCGATATGGGGGATATAACGATATAGATGTTCGATTTGAAGATGGAGCTGTGGCGGAACATAAGACATATGGAGCATTTAAAAAGAGTGGAATCGCCAATTCAAACATTAAAGCTTCCGCAAAAAACCGTCTTGGAGAAACCTGGATGATGAATTGCGGTATGGAAGCTACTATTATTCGATACGGGAAGTATTCAGACATTGATATTCGTTTTGAAGATGGAAAAGTAGTAGTACATAAAAAGTATGATCAGTTTAAAAAAGGCGAAATAGCCAATCCAAACATGAAAGCTTCTGCTGAAAACCGTCTTGGTGAAACCCGAATGATGAACTGTGGTATGAAAGCGACTATTATTCGATATGGTGGATGTAATGATATAGATGTTCGTTTTGAAGATGAAAAAGTAGTAGTACATAAAGCGTATAACCAGTTTAAAAAAGGTGAAATTGCCCATCAATCACTCAGTCTAAATAACGGTTCCAAAGACTTCCACGGCTTTATCTGTAGACGAGGTTTTATAGATGAAGATCGAACCCTTTACGAATGTATCTGTAAACATTGTGGCTTAGAGGATGTTTTAACCCCTCAGGAAATGATGGAACATGAAAAATTAGAACATGGAGAGGGCAAATAAGCGTTTGGGATATTCTGACATATATAGGGTAAGAACAAATACATAAAAGCTAGACTTGGTGAAACTAAAATAATGAATTGCGGTATGGAAGCTACAATTATTCGATATAAAGTTCTGCCGTTTAGCGGGCCTTTTTTCTACGTCGCAGATTTTCTGACACATTATAAATGAAACATAGAAAAATTGGAGTCAGAAAAAGGAGGAAACAACTATGATTACAACATAACAACAAAAACGCTGGAAGGATTCTAATATTCTGTCAATCGTGAACTGGTTGACGATACAAATGATATTTTGTATGATAAGGATAAGAGGAATAAATATAAATCCAGCAGAATAGGGGAATCCCTGAAACTTTAGATCAGGGATGCCTATGAGCTTTCCCTGATCGTTTTTTGCATCAGATTAGGGAAAGGATAACAATCTATGGGACAAAAAGACATAACAGAAAAACTATTGGAAGACTACAATGACGTCTTCGCAGACATTGTCAATGTTCTTTTATTTCGCGGAAATCAGATCGTGAAAGAAGAATCATTGAAAGAAACAAAGGTAAAATCACAGTATAAAGCCGAGGCAGGCAAACTGCATGAACAGGAAAGGGATGTGGCTAAATATTGGCAGGATGGTAACGTTCTTGTTGCAATCTGCGTACTGGAAAACCAGACTGCAGAAGAGAAATATATGCCATTAAGAGTTTTTAGCTACGATGGAGCTTCTTACCGACGGCAGCTGTTGTCGGAAAATGATGAGAGTCCCATTGTTCCGGTCGTGTCACTGGTACTTCACTTTGGGATGAAAGAATGGTCATCACCTCATAATCTGAAAGGGGTTATTGATATTCCAAAGGAACTGGAGCCATATGTAAATGACTACAAGGCAAATATCTTTAACATTGCTTTTTTAGATGATGAAACGGTGCAGATGTTCCAAAGTGATTTTCGAATAGTTGCAGATTTCTTTGTTCAGAAAAGGAAAAACAAAGACTATGTGCCGGATGAGCACAAAATAAAGCATGTAGACGAAATGTTGAAACTTCTGCAGGTGCTGACCGGAGACGACAGGTATAATGTAAAATTTTCTGAAACAGAAAAGAAGGAGGACATTAAGATGTGTGATGTAATGGAAAGAGCGGTAAATAAGGGCAAAGAGGAAGTTCGTGAAGAAGAAAGAATCAATTCAATAAAGGTTTTAATATCTTCGCTTGAAGAGTTCGGCATTTCAAGTGAAGCTATTATTGAAAAAGTTATGGAAAAATTCAATTTTTCTCGTGACGAAGCAACAAAGTATGTGAATAAGTAAAAAATAAAGAGAGGCTTGCTGGTTGGCAGGCCTTTTTCTACATCGCAGATTTTCTGACACATTGATTTCCCCAACACATTGTGACAACTTATTTCAAAAGAGAGATGATAAGGTGTTCGTAAGATTAAGACACTGGCGAAAGCTGGTTTCTTTTTTTGTGAAAAAGCGAAAAATCAAATCGATATTCTGACATATATAGGGTAAGTGTTAATAACTCAATCATTTATATTGCTGTTGCAGGCAAAATTGATTGCAGAAATACATAGAAAGGAGATTATTTTATATGAGTAAAAGCAGAGGGCGTGGAGTATCCGGACGTACTCACACACAAGCACAGATTAATAATTATGCCAATCAGCATAATCCAAACAACAATGCATACAAGACTAACTTGAATAATCACGCAAACCAATGCAATCCAAATAATGGTCAATATGCTGGTCATGGCAATGACAATGAATAGGTTTTAATTATTTCAATCGTGCATAGGAGTCAAACGAGGCTTTTCTTTCATTAAGCTCCAACCAGTTATTTAACGATCAGCATTTACAGGCACATTGGTCAAGTACCTAATTCCAATCAGTTTTTAAATACCCGAAAAACCAAACCAGCCTTCAGGAAAAGAAATTTGCTGCCGGGGTAAAAAATCAAAAGAGATTGTGGGAAATTGGAATCAGAGGTTCCCTGATACAAAAGCTCTCATTTCCATAGTGAATTTCGGAAAGGGAAGTGAATAACGGGGAAAAATAAACGAAAACATGCGGTTTTCGAGCATCTAAACGGAAGTAATTAAAGGGGAAAATACAGTAGAAACAGCAGTTCCAGGTAAATGGGGTTATCGTTGTACGGGAATGTCTTATATCAATTTTCCAAGAATGCTTTTGTGTACGATGAATAACGGTGTGGATCTTACAAGTAATAAACGTTTTACAAAAGGATATGGCTATTTTACGGAAATGGAAAGTTATGAAGAACTTTTAAAAGCGTGGGATAAAACAATAAGGGAAATTACTCGATATAGTGTTATTGTAGAAAATGTAATTGATAAGGCCTCTGAAAGAGATGTGCCAGACATTCTTTGTTCGGCTTTGACAGATGATTGTATTGCCAGAGGCAAAACCATCAAAGAAGGTGGAGCAGTCTATGATTTTATTTCAGGACTTCAAGTGGGAATTGCGAACATGGCAGATTGTTTGGCAGCTATAAAGAAGTTAGTGTATGAAGAAAAGAAAATCACAAGACAAGAGCTTTGGGATGCGATCTTAGATGATTTTTCATCACCTAAAAACAAAAAAATTCAGGAAATGTTGATTCGTGAAGCTCCAAAATATGGAAATGATGATGATTATGTCGATCAGTTAATTGTGGAAGCTTATGATTCTTATATTGAAGAAATCGAAAAATATCCGAATACACGCTATAATAGAGGACCAATTGGCGGAATTCGTTATGCAGGAACTTCTTCAATTAGTGCGAATGTTGGACAAGGTATGTCAACGATGGCTACGCCGGATGGACGAAATGCATTCGAACCTTTGGCAGAAGGTTGCAGTCCAGCGCATAATAGCGATAAAAATGGACCTACAGCTGTGTTTAAAAGTGTGTCTAAGCTTCGTACAAATAAAATTACAGGTGGAGTTCTGCTAAATCAAAAAATGACACCTCAAATGTTGTCGACTGAAGAAAATCGACAAAAATTAGAATTGCTGATTAAAACTTTCTTTAATCGCTTGCATGGATATCACGTGCAATATAACATTGTTTCTAAAGAAACTTTGATTGATGCACAGAAGCATCCTGAAAACCATAAGGATTTAATTGTTCGTGTAGCCGGATATAGTGCTTTCTTTAATGTGCTTTCTAAAAAGACGCAAGACGATATTATTGGTAGAACAGAACAATCTTTAATGTAAGAAAATGTAAATAATTTGTAAAAATGGTTGAAAACAAATTTTATTAGGTGTATTCTATAGGCAACCGATGCGAAAGAGATCAAACTAAGAACCGGATACAAAGAGATTCTAGTCATGGTGGAAGCTAGATTATTACGACTTAGCAAATGGACTTTCAAGGGCAAGGTGAAAAGATTTTCTGAGTAGCTACGACGTATTCCATGCGTTAAATGGATCGAATGTGATGGCATTCTAGAGGTGGGTATAACTATACCAATTCAGGTGGTACCGCAGATTATTTTGATATTCTGTCCTGTGTCAAATTTTTAATTTGATGCAGGATTTTTTATTTATAAGGAGAGTGATGAAAAGTGTTAGCTGACTGGTGGTGGTACAAAAAATAAATAATTAGGAGGTAAGAGAATATGTACAAAAAGTTATTAGTATGTGGATTGGCTTTATTGATGTGTGGGTGCAGTACAAAAGCTGCAGGTAATGATCAAGTGTTGACAGTCGGATTAAGTTCGGAAATGAATGGCACATTTTCACCTATGTATTACCAAACGACAAATGATCATTATGTGGTGGATTTAGTGTATCAAGGGTTATTGAAATACAACAAAAAAGGAGAGTTAGTTGCAGATTTGGCTAAATCCTTACCAAAAATTAGTGAAGATGGCAAGACAATGACATTTAAATTAAAGAAAGGCATTAAGTTTAGTGATGGATCCAAGTTTACTTCAAAAGATGTGCAGACAACATTTACCGTTATGGCAGATCCAAGTTATACAGGTCGTTTTGCGAACAATGTTGATTTTTTAGATGGCTATAGTGAATATCACGATGCAGATGCGTCTAGCTTTACTGGAATTGAAACACCAGATAACTATACAGTTGTTTTCCATTTGGATAAACCTAGAATTGATGCGGTTTCTACACTTGGAACACAGAAGATTTGTAGTTCAGAATATTTAAATTATAAAAAAGGAAAAACAGAAAGTATTGAAAAGAAGAATAGTAAGCCAATTGGAACGGGTGCTTATGTACTAAAGAAGTTTGAGAAGACAAGTGGAGCTAGTTTAGTTTCAAATTCAAAGTTTAAGGCTAAAAAAGGACAATATCAAATTTCTAAGATCATGATCAAAAAGACAGATACTTCAACGGAAGTCAAAGAATTGGAAAATGGAACTGTGGATTATATTCCAGATGTGATTGAGGCAAATAAAATTAAATCTGTTCAAAAGAATAAGAGCTTATCTGTTGATTCTTATCCAAGTGATCGTGAAAGTTTTATTATCTTTAATTCTTATGCAGGAGCTTGCAGTGATGTTGCCATAAGAAAAGCCATCGGATATGGATTTAATGCCCAAGAATATATTGATAATTACTATCAAATTGATGGTATGGCTTATAAGCCTGGTACTTTTGGAAATCCTGTTTCTTTAAATAATGGAAAAATGATTCGTAATGAAGAAAAAGTGGATGGTGTCACTTATTATGATTATGATGTTGAAAAGGCAAACCAAATCTTAGAGGATGCAGGATATACATTGGCAGAGGATGGCTATCGTTATAAAGATGGTGAAAAATTAACCATTCGTTTCTTGGT
>ULRZ01017850.1_pt1 | contig 36214 bp, 30 predicted proteins | sample 1955861 | NCBI WGS metagenome assembly ULRZ01 (sample SAMEA4835694, study PRJEB28245) | human gut metagenome | biome: gut microbiome; material: fecal sample | place: Denmark | collected 2008 | reverse complement strand
TCCGTGCCTCTGTGTTCAATATAAAGGATTAACGGATTTTTTGGGTCACGCCGGATTTGCAATCCGGCGTAATGAAAGCATCGGATTTGTAATCCGAACCCAATAGCTGATAATGCGGATTGCAATTGGCTTCGCCGACCTACGGTTCCGCACGCAGAATTATGCTGGATTACAAATCCAGCGTGACATTGGGAACTTACGAACTCAAAAAACTTACGAACCCAAAAGCTCAAAAAAACTTATGCAAATAGAAGTATCAGACGAATTACGCCGCGCATGGCCCCGGTTCCGGGGAGCGGCAGTATTTGCTACGGTAAAGAATTCGGCTTACAATGCCGGATTATGGAAACGGATTGACGAGTTTACCGCCCTGTATCGCGCGAAATATACCGTCGATTCCATCAAGGAAATGCCTGCCATTCAGGCCACCCGCCAGGCTTATAAGAAATGCGGGAAAGACCCCAGCCGCTACCGCCCTTCGTCCGAGGCGTTGTGCCGGCGCATCTTGCGGGGCATTCCGTTGTATCAGATTGACACGCTGGTCGACTTGATAAACCTGGCTTCTATCTATAGCGGGAACTCGATAGGAGGTTTCGACCGCGACAAGATTCAGGGCGACCGCCTGGTGCTGGGTATCGGACGGGCGGGCGAACCATACGAAGGCATCGGCAGGGGCACGCTGAACATCGAGGGCATGCCGGTCTACCGGGATGCGGCGGGCGGAATCGGTACCCCTACCAGCGACCACGAACGGACAAAGATGAGCATCGGCACCACGCACGTACTGGCGATAATGAATGCGTATGGCGGGAGCGAGGGGCTGGCAGAATCCGTCGATTATATGGTAGGGCTGATGAAAGAGTTTGCAGAGGCCCAAGACATAGAGATTGTTTATTTTGAATAAAATGAATATCCGCATTTTACCTAATTGAATAAAACCCAAAACCTATGGATATAGAGAAAATTTTAACGGAAGGGATTGTCTTTAAGGGCGCCGCTCCGAAAAAGAAGAAAGAAGAGAAAGTAAAGACAAAGGCAAAAAAGAAAGGCTATATCACCGGTGCGCATGGCTCCGGTTCGGCAAAGATGAAGGCGGAATACCGCCGCCGCCGTGCCAACCGGCATAAAAACGGTTGACCGGATGCATGGATTCCTCCGCGTCTCCGGAAGAAAAACTTTGTCGAAACGTAATGATTTCTGTGCAATATCGCCGTTTTTTGTTTTGCATACCGATTAAAAGCCTTATATTTGTTCTGTGCAAAACAAACTAAAATGATAAGCGTATGAAAAAGTTATTTCTGTTAGCGGTATGTATGTTGTCGATGCTTACGGTGTCGGCACAGATGAGGCCGACGATGATGTTCGAGGTGGGCATCGGCATGAGCGGCTGGACGGGTGATGCGGCAAAGGGGTCGAATGCGTTGTTCAATCCGCGTGTCGGAATATCGGCAGATATCCCGTTGAACGCATGGTTCTCTTTCCAGCCCGGGCTGAGCTGGGTCTCGAAAGGGGTCAAGTCGGACATTTCTTCACAAGGCGTAAACAGCGATGTGCAGATAAACCAGAATTATTTTCAGGTTCCCTTGATGGCGGCGTTCCACATGCGCGCCACCGATAATTTTGATTTGGTATTTACGGCAGGCCCGTATATCGCCGTAGGCGTAAACGGTAAAACGGAAGTTGATGTGGATGACATGACTATGTCATGGAAAACGTTTAAGGATGGAAATGTCGGCGGAACTCAAATTTGGGACGGCTTCCGCCGCTTCGATGCCGGTATCGGAATCGGTGCCGCGCTCGATTTCCCCCATTGGATAGTGGGCGTGGATGCCGATTTCGGCTTGTGCAGGCTTTATAAGGACGGCCCGCGTAATTATGACCTCTTCTTCAGCGCAGGTTTCAAGTTCTAATCCCTTTCGCTTTCGGATGATGCTTGTTACGCCGGATTTTGTAATCCGGCGTAATCGCCGTGACTAACTAGGTTAACGAAACGTCATTCCGTTATTTTTATTACATTAATCTTCTCATTATGTATTTTATCCGTTGGATATTCCACAATTTATTGTAAGTTTGCGAACGGATAAATAGATTTAATATGGGTAAGATGGTGTTTGCTATATGTTCTTTGCTGACGGCAATTCTTCTCAGTGCCTGTGTCTCTGACCCCCATCTGGGAAAGGAAACGGGGTGGGACAGTTTGTATACGGCCGGACATATACAGCAGATAGCATTTGTCCGTCCGGACGAGGCGCTGGCTTTGCTTGATACGGCAGAAGACCGGCGCTTGCTTTCCCCTTTCGATATTAACGATTTGCGTTGTTTTGTTTATCATAATGGTTTGTCGCATTATAAGACGGCTTTATTTTATGCGCGTAAGGCATATGCACTGCCTGAGTCACGCAAAGACCCCGAACGTTTTTTGTCGCTTGTGTTTACGATGGCAGAAGATTGCCACAATAACGGAGATTATGCCGGGAGTGTGAAATATTGTGCCGAAGGGATGAAGCTAATACAAGAGACCGGGGACAGGACATACGAGGCGAACCTGCATGTCATGTGGGGGATGAACCTGATGGAAATGGAACAATACGATGAGGCTTTCCGGCACATGAACCTTGCTATCGGCATATTGGATGAGGAAGTCCGTAAGCATCCTTGCTATAAGACATGGGATGACCTTTTTTATGCGCTTGGCATGAAAGTTTCGTTGTTGTGGGACAAAGACCGTTAAGCAGAAGCACTTGCCATGCGTCCCCTTATCGCGAAGGCTTTGCACGGGCTGGAGGCAAGCGAAGATACGCCTGAAGGCGTTCTGGACATGCGCTGTGCCGAGACGGACGTGGTTTATTGTTGTATAGCGTACACAATAGGGAACAAGGCGGAAGGGGACAGCCTGTACCGTAGGGTGGAACAGAACGCTTATTCCGCCACGCCCGACGGTGAGTATATCCGCATTCCTTGCTTGATATTGGCAAAACGTTTCGATGAAGCCCTTTATTATATAGGGCGCGAAAAACAAATCTTGAAAGAAACTACAGATACGGTAAATTGGGATTACATCAATCCGCATTTGCAGACCGAGCTGGAGGCTTATCAGGGAAAGGGAGATTGGAAGGCGGCTTCGCGTGTGCAGGAGACGATGCTTGCCCTGATTGATTCGCTTCGCAAAAAAGAAAGGAAGGAAGATGCGTTGGAGCTTGCCGAGATTTATAAGACGGATGAACAGGCGCACCGGATAGAGCGGCAGGCGGCTTCCATTCAGAAGCGCAACATTTATATTGTCTGTTTTATCGTTATTTTGGTTGTAGCGTGCTTATATATCCGCCATATATTTAAATCAAACCGCACAATCCGTTTGAAAAATGATACGATGGCGCGGACGATTGACGAACTGATGGCTTACAAAGATGAGCTTTTTATCCGGCAAGAAGAAAATATCCGTTTGCGGGAAGAACTGCAGCGGTTGGATAACGCGCCGGATAATCCGGAGCCTGAGACGGCAGGTGCGGAAGAAGAAGCAGACGATGTACCTTCCCTTCCGGAGTTAACGGAAAGAGACCGTGCATTATACGATCGTGTGAGTTATGAAATCATGAGCCGTCGGCTGTATCTGTGTCCGGGATTTAACAAGAAGGAATTGTTGAAAGAGATTCATGTCCCAGCCAATAAGAAGCTGTTTTGAATTTCTCCAAAAAGTTTTTTTGGCTTGATGTATCCGTTTTCGTGTGTGCTTTGGGCGATTTTTTGGTCCTTTTCGCTCCTGTTCTTCGTCAGATAGCCCGCTATCTTCCTCATCACACAAGCGAAAATGCCTCAAAAACTCATCCCAAATCATCGCACGATAAATTCAAAACAGCTTCTAAGTTTGCGGTTTTGTTTAAGGTGTTTGCCGGTTGCAGCTTTTCCCAGTACATACAAAATTGCCGCCTTGATTATGCTGTCCGCTTAATGCGTGAGCACCCACAGTGGACGTTGGACGCAATCGCCAAAGAAGCTCAAATGTCTAAAGGGGCTTTTAATATCCAGTTCCATAAGCGGTATGGCATGAAGCCTTCTGAATTTAGAAGCAGAGAACTTTCGTTGGACGAGGAAAAATAAGAAACTGTTTTGAATTGATTTATACTTCACGCGGTATGAAATTGTGCATTTTAATGGAACACAGAAAATACGGAAAGACACAGAAATGACACACTATCCACCCGACCTGATTGAAAAACAGTGGCAAGTTATACCAAAGATTTTAGAGCCGCAAGCGAGGAACCGGAAACATCCGTTTAAAGAGGTGACGGATACCTTGCACATTTCAAAACAGCTCCTTAATTTCTCCGATAAGTTTGTTTGGCAGATATAAATCAATGTATGATTGAAAGGTTCAGTATCTGTTTCAAACTGTCTTCTTTTTACGTTCTCGATATGGAAACCGTATGGTTTTCAATTAGAGAACGTACGGCTTTCAATTGGAGAACGTACGGTTTTGAGATGGAAACTATAAAAAGATACCGTTTGGATTGATAATATGACCCAATCAGCAACTTTAACTGTTTTGATTCTTTGATTAATTCAAAACAGTTTCTGAAAGGAGAGAACTTTTGATAATCAGTTTATTGCTTGCCTGATGTGATTTTCGTGAGACATAGTGGTGATTTTCATGAAACTTTTCTAGCCTGCTTTGTAGGGCATGTTAACTTGTACTGCCTAACTTTGTTCTTAATATGATGAATATACATTAAAAAGATTGCGTTTAAATAAAATAATGAGTATATTTACGCCCATAAGCTACATTTTGTTTTTTATTTAATGGGTGAATTTTGTGTCCAGACAAAATAGGTTTAAAATGTAATCTGAAAAAGTGATGTATTATATATTGCATGTTGCAGGCTGTTGTAAATCAATAGCAAGTAGTGATAAATAGACTTTTTGATATTCATTTAGGACATTTTGATACTGCATTAAGAGGCGTTTGATACATCTTTTCGGACTTTTTGAAATAAAGTGTAGAAGCAAGAGGTAGGTCAAGTCTTTAATTTGTACTAGCTTTGACATGCATTTGAGCAAAAATAAATTTTATGAATTGAATAAAACAGGAATCGGATATGAAGCAAAATATCGTATCACCTCAAGCGATGATAGTTGGAGAAGGAGCTTATGCTGTCAATGAACTTCATTTAAACATAGAAGATGCATCGGAGCAGAATTTGTTTATTTACCGTTATGCCGCCGGAGCACAATTCAATGTCAGCCGGAAGTTGCAGAATAATGTGATTTGCGGATTGGTGGCATTGACGGAAGATCCTTCTTCGCCAGGGGATATGATGTTGGCTCCGAATGCTACTCTTATGAATAAAGGTGTCATTGACATTCATTTCAAAGAATTGTATGCTGCTCATATTCGGAATGCACAGCGGTGTGGGGATGCTTATCAGGTAGATGCCTTGCGTGGGTATGCAATGGCTGCCGGCGCAAATTCGGTATTGATAAACGAAGGTGTCATTAATGTCTATATGGATCATGATGCTGATGCCGAGACTACGATGTATTGTTGTGCCATGTGGGCGGAAGCTGATTCAATGTTGGTTAATAAAGGCGAAATTCATTTCTATGGCAATGGTTCTTGGCAAGCATTGGTGCGTGGTGTAGGAGGTGTAGCCGACCATTTGCATGTGGTAAATGAAGGACTGATTACGGTAGATGTGGAACGTGCTTTCCAAACCCGTGTGTTACATACAGCCGGTATGTATGGTTCGCTTTGGAATAAAGGGCGTATTGAAGTGCGTGTGGCCGGACGTGTGATGACGATGGGAAGCGTGACAGGTACACAAATGCTTAATGACGGTGAAATTTATGTTACTTCATTGGCCACTTTGATTGAAGGGAAGATTCCTTATTTATTTAATTTTCCGCCAATGGCCACGGGTATGTATGAGCATTTCCGTCCGGGTGCTTTATTGCCGAGTCCGATAGTCAATAGGGGAGTGATTAAGGTGCATTTGATAGGTAGCAAAGCTTCTGGTCCTGATGCGATTGCTTTCGGATTTTATTATCAGATGGAAAATAAAGATAATGGGGAAACTCCTGTTCGTTTCGTTTCCAATGAAGGGACAGTGGAAGTAACTCAAGAAGGGCCTGTGAATTATGTAACGGGGGAATTGGGCGTGAACATGCAGTTGAAAGAAGACAATCCGGTGAAGTTGAAAATCGGTACGTGGAAAACGCACAGCCGTGACTTCTCGCAGACACACGACTTGTTCGTGTGCCAAAGTGCGTGTTTTGACTTGTCGGAGCTAAACTTAATATTGGAGGATGGAGGTGTACTGCCTGATGTATCTGAATTGGTTTATCAGCTTCCTGTTGCTTTGCATCGGGGTGACACATGTATAATCAGCAAGTAGGAATGAATGTTATATCATTAAAATATAGAGAATTATGGACAACAAAATGGTGATTAATCACAAAGAGGTAGAAAAAGTAGATATGGGTAAGGGCGTAATCCGTCAAGATTTCGCCATGGGTAAGAACTTGAACGTATTGCACTGGAATATGTCTGACCAAAGTGTGGTAGGTATGCATACGCATCCGCAGGAACAATTCGGATATGTCATCAAGGGTGGTTTCCGCCTTACGATTGGCGACAAGGAATATGAACTGAAAGAAGGCGATGCTTATTTGGTACCTGCAGACGTGCCCCATGGGTTTGTGGCTATCGGTGAAACGGAAGCCATTGATGTGTTCGCTCCGGTCAAGACAGTTTTTCCGTGGGATAAATAAGCATGAGTATCGGACCAAAATAGTTGATTCTCGATGAAAAAATTTATTGGATTATGGTTTTGGGGCATATTGCTGTTTGCCATATCGTCTTGTTCGGAGGATGAAGAGCCTGTATTCGTTCCGGAAGAAGAGGAAGAAATATTGATAACGGGCGAGTCGGGTACTACGGTGGTCAATACGAAAGATATTGTCTTGGGGATGAGCGAGGACGATGTGGTATTCGAAATGACTTCCACTATTCTGACGACAAGTGGCCGTGTGACGGAGACAACGCTTAATTGTTGCGCTATGGCTGGCATTAACTTTACGGATAATGGCGGAATGCTTGCAATGGATACGTTGAATACGGTAGAGGATGTGGTGCTTATCAATCGGGGAACCATTACCATTCATACCAAAGACTTAGTGGAACGGTATAAGGACCAGATTCAGACTCCGGATGACCCGGAACGTCCTTATACTTATCTTCGTTTGCTCGCCATGTTTGCCGGGACGAATAGTACGATTATTAATGAAGGGGTCATCAATGTGTATTTTGACCATGATCCGTCTGTGACTTCTACGATTTATGTCATGGGAATGAACGGAGGCGGAAACTCATCGATGATTAATAACGGCGAAATTCATTTTTATGGAAACGGTTCTGTAGCTACCCGTTTGCGTGGTATGGCAACATTCGGTAATAGCATTTCCGCATTCAATAACGGTGTCATGACCGCAGAATTGGATATGTGCGAAGACGCGCGTATGATTACTACGGGCGGTACTAAATCGAATGTGATAAACGATGGTACGATGCAGATGCGGTTGCCTGGTTATATACTTTGCATGACCCGTTACGGGGATTCTAATTTGATAAACAATGGTGTGGTTGACTTGACCATGGTTGACCTTCCTGAAGGATATACCGCTGTGGGCAACGCTGAGAATCCTGTCGTTTGTGCGATGTACGACCCTTTGTCGGACGGACGTACGCAGATGCCTTCTTTGGTGAACCGGGGTCGTATCAGCATTGCCATTGAAGGAAGTGAACGCTCTAATTCGGAAAGTCAAGGTTATGGCATGTATTGTGACTTGATGAGTGCCGGAGGGGGAGATTTGCAGGTGAATGTCATCAATGATGGAAGCATCAAGGTGTCACAAAGCGGTCCGATAGATTTCAGAATGGCAGAGGCTGGATTCATAACTCGTCCTGCGGTAAGAGAAGAAGCTTGCTGCATTAAGCTGGGACGTTGGAATACGACGTTACGCGATTTTTCCCAAACTCAGGATTTGTTTTACGGTCAAGGTGTCAATATGGATTTTGGCGGAGGAGAATTGCTGCTGAAGAAAGGAGAAGATTATGTGGACGGAACTTCTTACAGTGTAGCTCCGGAAGCATTGCTTTATAATGGAGGAAAAACGATGTTCCGTTATGAATATTCCGGATATGAAAACTTTGACATAAAAGCAGCTGATGAAAGTAATGTTAATCTGACATGGGATAAAGAAAATAATCAAGTGTCTTTGTCTGACAAATAAAACAGAAAATAGAATATGGAAAATATAGTAGAAAAAAGTGTTCGTGTAGGGAGCGCAGGGTATTATGTCAACCGTGAACATCTGGTTATCACTAAGCCAGAGGCAGGTAATGTAGCGGATATTACTGAGCAGGCGATTGCCGCCGGTAAAGTGCTTAAGGGGCGTAATATTGTTCTGTATGCTTTGGCGGCATTGATGGATGATGAAGAAAATCCGGGACAGCAGCGTTTGGCTCCGAATGCGACTTTGATAAATGAAGGCGTCATCGAGATACATATGCATGACATTGTTGACGCTTATAAGGCGCAAGTAAAAGCTACGCCTGATGACCCGAACGGAACATATCGTTTCGTGAAATGTTTTGCCATGGCTGCCGGTAAGGATTCGACCATTATCAACGAGGGAATTATCCGGATTTATTTCGATCAGGAGAAGGATTTGGAAACGGCTGTATATGGAGAAACGTTGTTGGCGGGTGAGAATTCGACGGTTATCAATAATGGGACTATCGAATTGTTGGGTAACGGCTCATTCGATACACAGACTCGTGGCATCGCTCTTCCCGTCAATAATGTGACCATCATCAATAACGGGAAAATCAATGTGGATGTCGAGAAGGCTTCTACCGTCCGTGTATTGGCTACAACAGGTATTGGCGGAACGATTGCCAATTATGGTTCTATCCGAATCAATTCGACAGGAAGAATCATGACGATAGCCCGTTTTGCCAATACGCATTTGATTAATGCCGGAGATATTGATATTGTTTCGCGTGCGCATTTCATTGTTAATAAGGTGTCGTTCTTGTACCAATCTTATCCTTTGGCATGTGCTTTTTATGAACATTCATTGCCGAATACCCAGCTTGTTCCTCCTCTGGTCAATAAGGGTACGGTGAAGATTCATTTGGAAGGAAGCGAGGCTTCTACTCCGAAGGCGGTTGCGTTTGGTATCTATAGCGAGATGGTAGGCAAGGAAGAACATATTCATCGCATGGAAAATACCGGCTCGATTACGGTGTCAAAGTCGGGACCCTATGATTTTCTGGTAGCGGAAGTTGGCGTAAACGCTCAGTCGGCTAAAGATTTTCCGTATCAAGTAGAGATAGGCGAATGGCATACGGAAGCCCGGAACTTTACAGAAACGAAAGATTTGTTTGTCTGCAATAGCGGAATCTTTGATTTCGCGCATACTCGTTTGACACTGACGGGAGATAATGCTGTGTCGGATGTAAAAGCTGAAAGCTTGGTTTATCAGCGTGACGAGGCGATGCAACGTGGCGATACCTTCCAAGTTCTGAATGCGGATAAATTGGTTATTACAAAATAAGAGTGTTAAAAAAGCAGGTTTTTCCCTGTATGTTTAATTTTAAATACCTATTGAGATTATGGCAAAGAAAGTTTTAATTATTGCAACGAATTATGGTTCATGGGGTGAGGAATTGCAGGCTCCGTGGGATGCATGTAAGAAAGCTGGTTTTGAAGTGACTTTGGCTACTCCGCAAGGAAAGAAACCGCTTCCTTTCCAAATCAGTGTAGACCCTGATTTTGTAGACGGTGTACAGAATATCAAGACTAATCCGAAAGAAGTTTGCGACCGCTGCAAGGAATTGGTAGATGGTGAAGAATGGGCACATCCGTTGAAATTCTCAGAAGTAAACATGGCTGATTATGATGCGATTGCTTTGACTGGCGGTCCGGGTGCTATGTTGGATATGTGTAATTGCTGGGAATTGCATAAGCTGATTATGGATGCTTATAAGAGCGGTAAGATTGTGGCTGCATTGTGCTATGCCGTTTCTACATTGGTATTCCTCCGCGACCCGGAAAATGATTATAAGTCGATTGTGTATGGCAAGAAGATTTGTGCTCATCCTCGTGCATGGGATTTCTATGGTCCGGGTATGGCTATGTCATACGAATTGTATGGTGCAACTCCTGATAACTGCGGTACGAATGTGATTACTCCGGGATTCTTGTGGCCTATCGAAGATTTGGTTCGTGACGCAGTAGGTCCTAACGGCGCTTGTATAGCACGTATCAATGCAAGTCGTGAAGACCCGCAAGTTTATTACGATCATCCGTTTATTACCGGTACTTCGGTAGAATCATCTATCGCGTACGGTGATATGATTGTGAAAGTGTTGAATTCTCTTAAATAATAATTATAAGGAGAGTCATGTGTGGGGTTAATTCCGCACATGACTTATTCCTTTTTTAATCAAAAAGCAAAATGCCGGCAATAATAATTCATAGCATTGAGATGACCGACGAGCAAAAGAAGATTGTAGCCGATAAGTTCATCTCTACCTTTTCCGAAGTAAGCGGAGTGCCTAAAGACCGTATTTATCTTTTTTTTAACGGATACGGTTTGAACGAGGCAGCTACAGGCGGAAAATTATTTTCTGAGAATCCTCCTAAAAGCGCGAAAGCAAAGTTTAACGAGGATGAGTGGGCTGATAAACAGAAGTAAAACTAACATATAATAAAAAGGATTTATTATGGATGTAAACCAAACCATCGTAAAAGCACTGGAAGATATCGGCGTGAGCTATGTATTTGGAGGGAGCGGACAGGTAAACGCCTCTATGTTGTTGGCTCTGCGCGATTCGAAAAAAATAAAGACCGTTATTATCCGCAATGAGCAGGCGGCGTCGTTCATGGCATGTGGCTACACTATGTTTAACCCGAATAATTTGGGTGTGTGCTTTGCGACGGGAGGTCCGGGTGCGTTTAATTTGTTCTCAGGCATGGCGGTAGCATTATCCGATTCGTTGCCCATATTGGCTATAACAGGATATACTTCAATGGGACAACGGGGAAAAGGTGCGTTGAACGAATCTACAGGATTGAGCCGTACGCCTGATTCGCAGGTGATGTTTTCGGCTACGACAAAAAAATCGTATGTATTGGAGCGGGCAGAAGATACGTGTGATATCTTGGAAGACGCTATAAATACAGCATTCGACGGGCGTCCGGGACCGGTGCATATCCATATACCGAAAGATGTGACTACGGCAGAAGTAACCAATTTCCGTCCGATTAACATCCGTGTAAAAGCGGTTAAGGCAACGGAAGAAGCTCTGCAAAAAGCGGCGGATGCATTGGCTGATGCAATCAGTAAGAATAAGAAAGTGCTGGCGATGATTGGTTATGGTTGCGTGCGTAGTGAGGCATCTGGCGAATTGCTCCAATTAATAGAAAGGTATCAAATACCGTTTGTCCAGACAATGGATGCCAAAGGATTATTGCCGGAGAATCATCCTTTGTGTTTAGGCATGTATGGAACATCGGGTGACAAGGCGGCTAATACGTATTTTCAGGAGGCGGAAGTCGTGCTCGCAATGGGAAATTCGTTCGCTCAAAATGCTACATTCTCATTCCAACCGGATTTATATGCGAATAAACAGTTGATTCATGTGAATATTGATCCGGCTGAAATCAATAAAGTGTATAAAGCTGATGTAGCGGTGGTAAGCGATATCAAATTGGCACTTCAGGAGTTATTGACTTTGTTGGAGAAACGTGATTTGCCCTCCTTGCAAATCGGTACATTGCCTAGCGGACATTATTATGAGGAACCGGTGCATACAGATGCCCAACGGATTTTTCCGGGAGATATCGTCCGTGTCTTGTCTCAGAATCTGCCAGACAATGCCATTGTAATGGGTGATGCCGGTTCGCACATGTTGTGGTTGAGCTGTTATTTGCAGTTGAATAAGAATCAGCGCTATCAGAATCCGGGAAGTTTCGGACCGATGGCAAGCCATACGAACGGCTGCTTGGGAGTGAAATGCGCTAATCCGGATAAAGTGGTGATTGCAGGCGTGGGTGATGGATGCTATCAGATGGCAGGATTCGAATTGATGACTGCAGTGCAATATAACATTCCTGTTATTTGGATTATATTCAATAACAGTGAATTTAATATCATCAAGAAGTTCTTGCTGAATATGTATAATGACGAGGCATATATGCAGTTTGAGAATCCGGATTTTGTGAAGTATGCCGAAGCATGTGGAGCGAAAGGATATAGGGTAGAAAAATTGGAAGAATTCTTGCCGGCGTTGCAGGATGCCATCGCGTTGAACAAGCCTTGCATTATTGATGTGTTGGTAGATAGTGAAGTGTATCCGCCTTTCAGTTTGGGAAGGGTATAAATAAAAAATGCATGTCCGTAATGAACCGGAGCAATGATGTGCAAAATGAATATATACTTACTTTGCCAAGTCAGTTATCTTCGTGGGCTGTAGCAGTTAACTGGAATTGCTTATGAAGTATATATTCATTTTCCGGACATATTAATCAGGTTGAATACGGACATTCATGGCACGGAAAATTCTTTTGCCGGATCGGACAAATATTTATTCTACCATATCTTTCCTGAATGATAATGCCGGTTCATCATCGGCACATGTGTTTGGCAGAAAGTTGTTTATCAATGATGCTTTGTCGTTACAATGCGGATAAGCCTTCGTATATAGGAGGCGTGGTGAATTATCTGCGCTTGAGTGTGACTGTAGGCAAGCCTGTCCGCATGTTCTTATAAAAAATGGGAGGATAATTGAATATAAAAATGGAAGAGACAAAGAAATATTCGAAAATGTTGATACCGTCTATTTTATCGGTATCTGTGCTTACTATTATGGCACCTACGGCAGTATCTCCTGCCTTGGCTGCTATACGGGATGCATTCCCGCATATTTCGGAAACACAAGCCAAGTTGGTTTTAACCTTGCCTACGTTGATAATGATGCCGATAGGATTGTTTTCCGCGCGTCTTACCGCTAAGATAGACAAGAAAAAGCTTTTGCTTACCGGGATGATACTTTTTCTTGTATTTGGTGTGGCTGGAGGTTTTGTGAACGATTTCCGGCTTTTGTTGTTAATGCGTTTGTTTTTCGGAATAGGTCTAGGCATTATGACTCCTTTATCCACTTCACTGATATTTGATTTTGCTCCGGATACCAATAAACGTAGCAAGCTTTTGGGCTTACAAGGCTCTTTTAACCAGTTGGGCGGTTTGCTTTTTATGAGTTTGTCGGGTGTGTTGGCAAGTATTTCGTGGCGTTATTCGTTCTTGTGTTACGCCTTTGTGGTTATATCAATCGTATTGACCGCTTTGTTTATGCCTTCTATTCCACCGTTGGCTTCCCCAAAAAATGCAGCAGGTGGTGCAGGCAAGAAAACGGGAATGAATAAGAAGATATTTGTTTTAGCGTTTTTTGCCATGATGATATTTGCTTGTTACTTTGTGATAAATACCGACTTGGCGTTGTTTATGGACGTGGAGGGTATCGGCAATGCGAAAGAGTGTGGCTATGCGCTTTCTCTGATGCGTATCCCGGCGATTATTGCCGGTGTGTTGTTGGCTTGGATTATGCGGAATCTGAAAGACTGGACCATGCCTTTTGCCACGGTGATAATGGCGGCAGGATATGTCATTATCGCTTGCTCTCATTCGTATGGCGTCTTGATGGCAGGATGTTTGGTCGTGGGGCTTGGCGGCGGCTTCGCTTTGCCTCCCATTTCTCTTTTCTTGCCGCGCATTGTCACTCCGCGCCAGCGGACTTTAGGAGTAGCTATTATCATGTCGGTGGCTCAAGTGGGACAATTTGTGTCTCCGCTTTATACGGACTTGTTTGTAGATAATTCGATGGATGGTTCTGGTAGAATGCGTTTTATTGTGTGTGCCGTTACTTCTGTGATAATCGGTTTTTTGGTGGTGGCATTTGCTCATACTTTGCCGAAAAAACCGTTAGAAAATTGCATATCTACGAAGTGACGTAGAAAGAATTTAAAGGTATAAATTATTAGAATGAATAAGATATGGCAATTAAAATTTTAAGCGTAGACGATGAACAGGACTTGGAAATACTGCTGACCCAGTATTTTCGTCGGAAAATCCGCAAGGGTGAATACGAGTTCACCTTTGCGCATAATGGTTTGGAAGCCTTGCAATTGGTGTTGGAAAAGAAAGACTTTGATATTATTTTGAGTGATATCAATATGCCCGAAATGGATGGGCTTACTTTGTTGACCCGCATCAACGAGATGAGGAATCCGGCATTGAAATGCATTATGGTGTCGGCATACGGCGATATGGACAACATCCGTTCGGCGATGAACAACGGTGCATTTGATTTCGCTACTAAACCGATTGATTTGGATGATTTGTCACGCACGATAGAAAAGGCGATTGAGCAAATAAATTTTGTCAGAGAATCGCAGAATGAACATGATCAGTTGGAGTCTATTAAAAATGATTTAGCGGTGGCTGGTGAGATTCAGCAGGCTATATTGCCTCGTAAATTTCCGCCATTCCCTAAGTTGGCTGATGTTGTTGACATTTATGCCTCAATGACTCCGGCGAAAGATGTGGGTGGAGATTTCTACGACTTTTTCCAGATAGACGAAGAACGAATCGGCTTTGTAATAGCCGATGTATCGGGGAAAGGTGTCCCGGCATCCTTGTTTATGGCAGTAAGCCGGACATTGATTCGTGCTACAGGCATCAGGGGAGTCCCTTCTCATGAATGCATCAATTATGCTAATAAATTGTTGTGTAACGAAAGTCTTGACTCGATGTTTGTAACGGTCTTTTATGGTATTTACAATATCAAGACCGGCGAGGTGGACTATACGAATGCAGGGCACAATCCTCCGTATTTATTGCGTAAGAATAATACCGTAGAACCATTACCGCTTTCCAAGAATTTCATCGTAGGCGTATTTGATGATTTCGTCTATACAAATTCGAGCTTGACTTTGGAGCCGGGAGACACGTTGATTCTCTACACCGATGGTGTGACAGAAGCCTTTAATGAAAACCGGGAAATGTTTTCGGAAAGCGGATTAGAGAAAACCTTGAAGAGTGTACCGGGTGCAGGGAGCGAAGAAATAGCGGAAGCTATTTTGGAAGACTTGAAGGATTTTGTCGGGAACGAACCTCAAAGCGATGACATTACGATGTTGATATTGAAACGATTGAAATAACACATGTAGTACAATAAAAGACCTTTTTTTATGAAAGACAATTTTAAAGTATTCAAACCTGCCGATAAGATGCAGTTTGAATTTACAGATCTGATAGCCGGATATGTAAGCGATTTTAATGAAAGCGAGAAATGTTTTACTCTGACAACGACTGATAACCGTTCTTTTCCCGTACTGTTGACAGATACGACATTTGCCCGTTTGATGCGTAACTTGGACGAACCTTATCAGGACGCTACTGGTAATCTTTATCAGCTTTTGGCTCAGGACGGACGTATGGCTTTTGTCTTTGGTATTTTTTATCCGCAACATGATGGTCAATATACATTCGAAGCCAAACAGATTGATTTCCCGGAAAGAGAATTAGGTAAATTCCGTTTTGAGGAATCTAACTGGTGGGCTAATCAAGCTAAGAGTATTTGTAATTTCTTTGTTCGTGCCCAATTTGGTGATGGTGATATTGATTATGAAAAATACCGTACGGCGGTCAGCTTGGGAGGTAAGCGTGAAGTGAATTCGTTCCGTCAGGAAACGGATACCATTTCGCGTATGATTTATGGTATGGCTTCTGCTTTTATGTTGACCGGAGAAGATATTTTCTTGGAAACCGCTGAAAAAGGGGTGGAATATTTGAAAAAGCACATGCGTTTCTACGATGTAGATGAAAATGTGGTTTATTGGTATCATGGCATTGATATTGATGGAGATAAAGAAAAGAAAATCTTTACTTCGGAGTTCGGTGATGATTACGATGCCATCCCGATGTATGAGCAGATTTATGCATTGGCTGGTCCGATTCAGACTTATCGTGTGAACGGTGACCCTTCTATTTTGCGCGATGCTGAATTGACTATCGACCTTTTCGAACGTTTCTTCAAGGATAAGAAAGGGGAAGGATATTATTCGCATATAGACCCGGTATTGTTGAGTCCGGACAGTTCAAGCCTTGGCCCGAACCGGATGCGTAAGAACTGGAACTCTGTAGGTGACCATGCGCCTGCTTATTTGATTAACTTGTATCTGGCTACTGAGGAAAAGAAATACAAGGATTTCTTGGAATATACAGCCGATACTATCACTACGCATTTCCCGGATTATGAGAATAGCCCGTTTGTAAATGAGCGCTTTATGGACGATTGGAGTCATGACCTGACATGGGGATGGCAACAAGACCGTGCGGTAGTGGGGCATAATCTGAAGATTGCATGGAACCTGATGCGCATTAACAGCATTTGTCCGAAGAAATCGTATGAAGAATTTGCCCAGCATATTGCTGAAGTGATGCCTCAAGTAGGTTTGGACGTACAGCGTGGCGGTTGGTATGACGTGATGGAACGCCGCCTCCATGGCAATCAAGAATATTATCGTTTCGCATGGCACGACCGTAAGGCATGGTGGCAACAGGAACAGGCAATTTTGGCATATGAGATTTTGTATGGTATCTATGGCAAAGAGGAATATTTGAAATATGCACGTGAATCAGCTGCGTTCTATAATACTTATTTCCTTGACCATGAAGACGGAGCCGTTTATTTCAATGTATTGGCTAATGGTTTGCCTTACCTGCTGGGTACAGAACGTAAGAAGGGAAGCCACTCGATGAGTGCTTACCATTCGGTAGAATTAGCTTATCTGGCAGCTACTTATACCAATTTGCTGAATACCAAGAAACCGTTGACCTTATATTTCAAACCTATGGTAAATGGTTTCAAGGATAATGTATTGCGTGTACAACCCGATATCTTGCCTGTAGGAAGCGTGAAATTGCAGGAAGTATGGATTGACGGACGGGAATGGAAGAATTTCGATGCAGATAAGTTGACCATACAGCTGCCTGCCGTAGAATATCGTCCGAAAGTCAAAGTCGTTATTGTTCCTAAAGATTGAAAAAGATGAGTGCGGAAGTTCATAAAGTAGGTTCTGTGTTGGACGCTTCATCCAGCAAAGAAGAACAGCAAGTCATATTGTCTATTTTGGATGAAAACAAAAGTGTGATTTTGGACTTGTCTGAATGTAAGTATGTATCGAGTGCCGGATTGCGTGTCATGCTTTATGCTTATAAAGTAGCTGCATCCAATGGCTTGAATGTGTACTTGGTAGGTGTATCTAAAGAGGTGAGGGAAGTAATGGCTATTACAGGCTTCGAACATTTCTTTAAATACTTCGATACGGTAGAAGAATGTCAAAGTCAAATAGGGTAAGTATGCAGCGAGTAGATTTATTCCCGACACATGAGTATAAAGGATTGAAATTGCGTACAGGGCGTCCTTATCCTTTCGGGGCTACCGTAATGGGAAATGCTGTAAACTTTTCGGTCTATTCCCGTTACGCTACGGATTGTACGTTGGTTCTTTTCCATAATCATGAACCGGAACCGTTTGTCGAAATACCTTTCCAGAAGGAATTTAAGATGGGAAATGTATTCTCGATGATGGTCTTCGATTTGGATTTCGAGAATATCGAATATGGTTATCGGATGGACGGGCCGTGGAATCCGAAGGAAGGTCATCGTTTTGATAAGACGAAAATCTTGATGGACCCGTATGCCAAGTTGATTGCAGGACGTGACGTTTGGGGTGCACACCCGGATTGGAGTAACGTGTATCAATACCGTGCCCGTGTGGTTTGTGATGACTTTGATTGGGAAGACGACCTTCCCTTGGAAACGCCGGTGAATGAATTGGTCATTTACGAAATGCATGTCCGTAATTTCACTTGTGGCGCAAATGCGAATGTGAAACATCCCGGGACCTTTGCCGGCATAGCCGAAAAGATTCCTTATTTGAAGGAGTTGGGCGTGAATTGCGTGGAATTGATGCCGATTCATGAGTTTGACGAATTTGAGAACAGCAAGCCTTCTCCGGTTGACGGGCATATGCTTTACAACGTATGGGGATATAGCAATGTAGGCTTCTTTGCCCCTAAAGCCGCATACGCATCTACCGGGCGTTTCGGTATGCAGGTGGATGAATTGAAAAATCTTATCAAGCAACTTCATGCCAATGGCATTGAAGTTATCCTGGATGTGGTTTTCAACCATACGGCAGAAGGGAATGAGAATGGGCCTTATATCTCGTATCGGGGTATTGACAATAAGACTTATTACATGTTGACTCCGGAAGGCTATTATTTTAACTTCAGCGGGTGCGGCAATACGTTGAATTGCAATAACCCCAATGTGCGGGATATGATTGTAGAAAGCTTGCGTTATTGGGTAACCGATTATCACGTGGATGGATTCCGTTTCGATTTGGCGGCTATCTTGGGACGTGACCAGAATGGATGTCCGATGCCTAATCCGCCTTTGCTGGAGTCATTGGCTCATGATCCTATTTTGGGGAAAACCAAATTGATAGCTGAGGCATGGGATGCCGGAGGCTTGTACCAGGTAGGTGCGTTTCCTTCTTGGGGGCGTTGGGCGGAATGGAACGGGAAATACCGGGATAGCATCCGCAGGTTCCTGAAAGGTGACGAGCATGTATTGGGCGATGTGAAAGAACGTATCGCAGGTTCAGCCGACTTGTATGCCTCTCAAAACCGAGGCATTAAGGCTAGTGTGAACTTTATTACAGCCCATGACGGATTTACATTGATGGACCTTGTATCGTATAATGGCAAGCACAATGAAGCGAATGGTGAGGACAACCGGGATGGAGAAGACAATAACAATAGCTGGAATTGCGGCTGGGAAGGCGAATGTGAAGATGCGGGAATCAATTACCTGCGTCATAAACAGATAAAGAATGCAATATCCTTGTTGATGGTAAGCCAGGGTGTTCCGATGATATTATCGGGTGACGAAATGGGGAATACCCAATATGGAAATAACAATGCTTATTGTCAGGATAATGAAATCGGATGGCTCGATTGGACGAATCTGCAGAAGAATGAGGACATTTATAATTACTTCCGTAAGATTATCCGCTTCCGTCAGGCTCATAAAGCATTGCGTTTCGAATATCATTTCGGGCATTGTGATTACCGTAATCTGGGATATCCCGATTTCTCATGGCACGGTGTAAAAGCATGGCGTCCTGATACCGGATATAACAATCTGACCGCAGCCTTTATGCTGAACGGGCGGTATGCGGAGACAGACGGGGTGCCTGATGATTTTATTTATGTAGCCATGAATATGCATTGGGACATGCATGGGTTCGAACTCCCGCAATTGCCCGAAGGCATGGCATGGCATGTATTTGCCAATACGGAAATGGCTGCTCCGGACGATATTTGCGAACCGGGAGAAGAGTGTATGATTGAAAACCAGCAGGAAATCCTGGTAGGACCGCGTTCTATCATGATTTTGGTTGGGAAATAGAAAACTGTAAATAGTAAATTGTAAAATTATAAATTAAAAAGATATGGATAATCAATTTGTAATCAACCAGGAAGGTAATACCTTGACTATCGTTTTAGGTGACCAGCTTACTACAGGCAATGCTCCTGCCCTTATGGAAGAATTGAACGGATACAAAGGCAAGGGCATAGAAAAAGTTGTCTTTGATGCCACCAAGCTGGCTTATATTGCCAGTAGCGGTATACGTACCATTATTTTTGCCAAGCAGAAATTGGGCGGAAACCCTGTAATTGAGTTTGTGAATTGCGCTGCTGATATCCGTAGCGTGTTTGAAATGACAGGTCTGCAGAACTACATTTCTTTCGTAAGCAAGTAAGCAGGTAATGCTATGAAAGAATTGGTTTTCAAGCCTATTGCAGGCAGAACGGAAGAAATCATTGATGCCATCCTCCAGACTGGGGAGGTGGCATCATGCACCAAGGAATTGTATGCCATTCATCTGGTTTGCGAGGAACTGGTGGTCAATGTGGTAAGTTATGCTTACCCTGAAGGCGTGGAAGGTTATCTGAAGATTCAGATAGAGAAGGCCGACGGATGCATCACGCTGAAGTTTATTGATGGAGGTGTGCCGTTCAATCCGTTGGAAAGGGATATGCCGGATGTTTCTCTTCCGCTGGAAGAACGCCAGATAGGGGGACTTGGAATCTTCCTTACGGTTCAGATGATGGATAACGTGTCGTATGAACATGTAGGTAATGAAAATATATTGACTATCAAGAAAAAGATTGATGATGAAAAATAAGATAGGAATACTTATAGAAAGCGATTTCTACGAAAATGAAATCTTCTATTATCAGTTCCGTTTCAAGGAAGCCGGGTATGAGGTTCATTTTCTGTCCCGCCTTTGGGGCAACGAGGGCATTACGTTTAGCGGGCATGAATTCAGGGCACCCTTTTATTGTAATGAGAGCTTTGAGGCGCTTGATGATGAGGCTCTTAATGATTATGCAGCCATTATCGTGCCCGCAGGTATGGTGTCAGACCGTCTTCGGTATACCGAAGATGTGACGAAGCTTCCTCCTGCATGTGTGTTCTTGCAAAAAGTATTTGCGCGTAAGGACATCGTTAAGGGAGTGATTTGCCACGGCTTGTGGTTGTTCTCTCCTGTAGCCGAACTGGTGAAAGGAAGAAAGATGACCGTGCATAATAATCTGTTGGGCGATGCCAAGAACTATGGTGTAGAGTATGTTGATGCAGATGTTGTGGTCGACGGAGACTTGGTTTCGGCGCGCACTGGAGGGCATTGTTATTTGCTGGCTTCCGAGATATTGAAAGCGTTGGCAAGCAAATAAAACCTATTAAAAGGGGACGTTTCTTTTGTCCGCAGGTGTGGGTATGTCGTAAGGCCGGCTTGTTGCTGGTAAAAACGCATATACTTGCATGGGCGGACGGAGATAGTTCCATCGGACGGCGGAACTGGCTTCATAAGCCATCGGAGCCAGTTTCGTTTTCTTTGTTAAATGATATATACTGAAAATCGAAGTGAAAAAGTATGGTTGGCATATCTTGAGTGTTTTTCTTCTCGTTGTGGTGGTGATATTGGGATATTTCAATATCGGCTTATCCCGGCGGGTGGATGCTTTGCGGGATCAGCTGGATGAGTATAAGGAAAAAGAAGGTAAGTCGTATGTGGTGGAACGTATCAGCAAACAGATGGAAGACATAGCTTATCAGCAAAAAGATATTTCCGAGAAGCAACGCGAAGAAGCGGTATTTCAGATGGGAGTGGCCGAGCAGATGCGCATGCGGGCGGAAGAAGAGCAGAGAAAGGCGGAAGAGTTCTCACGCAATGCGGTTGAAGCCAGAAATATGGCGGAGAGCCAGCGAGAGCTTGCCGTACAGCAACAACTTCGTGCCGAATATGCAAGGAATGTGGCTGATACGTTGAGCAATGTGGCATTGGGGCGTGCCTTGGCTTTGCTTTCCAATGTGCAATACAGGGCTGGCAATAAAGATGTGGCGGCTTTGCTTGCGTATGCTTCGTGGAAATATACATCCGAATATAAAGGGAATGTGTATCAGCCCGTTATTTTTAATGCCTTGGGACAGACCAGTGAAAGTTTTGTGTCCAGGAATCTCCATAAGGGAGGTGTCACGAAGATAGTTCAGTCTTCGGACGGTAAAAACAGTTATGTCTCGGTGAGCAACTATGGAGAAGTGAACCGATGGCGTTATGATGAGGGATTTGCTGGGAATGAAGTGTTGTTCAGCAATCCGGAGTATAGTTTCAGAGATGTTTATTGGGATGAAAATAATGTGGTGTATGCCTTGTCATACGATGGGAGGATGCTTGTCATAAACGGGAAATCGGCAGAGACCTTTCTCTTGCCGGAAGATAACGGGTGGATGAGGATTGTTCCTTTCGGCAACGGACAGCTGCTTTTGGCTTCGGCTATGCACCTTTATATATATGATAAGAAGGAGGACCGGATAAAGAAAACCATTTCTCTATCAGAACCTCTTGCCGCTTTGGGATGTAAAGAAAACCAATGGTTGGCATTCGGTAAGGAAAACGGCTTATGGAGGATAGGGCGTGAAGGGGAACTGGTTCCTCAGGAACATTTTATTAAAGAGCAAGTTACGGCTTTTTCCTGGTCGTCTGACTTGAAAATGGGAGCGGTTGGAGTAGAGAATGGCAATATTTATCTGATAGATGAGACGGGGAATGTGGTAAAATCGCTTGTGGGGCATCGTTCCCGCATAACTCAACTTGAGTTTAAAGGGCAATACTTGTTCTCTTCCAGTTATGATTGCACCGTAAGCTTGTGGGACATCAGTGCCAGCAAGCAGGAGGCGGTATCGTTGAAGACTTTATCCGGATGGGTGCATTGCATTTGCATGGCGGAAGATAATACGATATGGACAGGAGATGAGAGTGGGGCAGTGTCGCGCATCATGATTTCTCCCGACGAGATGGCTGCTCTTATCCAAAGCAAACTGAAGCGGGATTTTACCGATGATGAATGGTCGTATTATGTAGGGCGTAATGTTCCCCGCATACGGCTTAAATTAGTAAACAAAATTAAAGATTGAAGACGATGAAACGATATCTTCTGTGTCTGGTGTTTTTGCTGCTTGCCGGTATAGGGCAAATAGAGGCAAAGGACGGGATTCCTTTCTTTGTCAATTATTCTCCTGCGGTTTATCATGCGCACAACCGTAATTTTGATATTGTGAGTGATGATAGCGGCCGGGTGTATGTTGCCAATTTCGAAGGGGTATTGTATTACGACCAGACGGAGTGGCATACGATTCATGCTCCGGGGGTATTCCGGATTACGAAATTATTTAAGGACAACCGGGGACGAATCTGGGTAGGCGGATACAATCTGTTCGGATATCTGACCTCAGGCGGGAATGGAGAACTGGAATTGCAGATGGTATTCTCTAAAAACAATAAAGGCTTTTTGGGCGAAGTGACGGATATCGGGGAGAAGGATGGGAAGATTTATGTTACGACTTCGCTGGGTGATGCGGATATTCAGGATGATTCCATGGACGGTTTTATTGTTAATCAAGACAAATCCGATGATATCCGGTATTATAAAGAGGCATTGGTAAACAAGCGGTTGACGCTGGAGGATGGCTCGGTCTTGTTGGCTACGGCTGGAAACGGTTTTGTGATGTTGGATAAAGAGGGGAATGAAGTGTATGCGCTGACAGAGCAAAACGGGTTGTGCAATAACAATGTGAATGGCATTTATGCAGACTCGTCTGGTTATGTGTGGGGAGCTACCGATAATGGTCTTTTTTTAGTAAATATACATACGGCATATACTTATTTCCCCTCTAACGAGGGCTTATCGGGTGAAGTGCAGTCCATTTGCCATACCGCCGACGGGCTTTACGTAGGCACTTTGCAGGGCTTGTTCTACAAGGAAGGTGATGTTTTTGAACCGATTCGGGCAATCCAGCATGCCTGTTGGCAGCTCCAGCAAGATGCGGCAGGGAATGTCTATGCTTCTACGGCTGGCGGCTTGTATGCCGTATATGGCAGGCAGGCACGGCAAATAACGGACAGCCATACGCTTTCTGCCTATGTTTGCGGAGATGGAACGTATTATGCGGGTGAAGTGGACGGTGTTTATCAGGTCCGGCTGGGTGAAAGGAAACAGCTGAACATTATCGAGAAGGCTACCTATTTTTATGTAGATGACGATAAGACGTTGTGGGTAAGGAATATTTATGGACAGGTGTTCCGTTGCGAAGGAGACTATTCCGGGTATGTTATTCTGGCTCCCGAAAATGCCAAAGGGGAGAAAGACAGTTTTAACAATACGCTTTTCGTCCAGAATGGAATCATATTTGTGTTGAGCCATGTAGGGTTGTTTAAGTGGGATAAGGCAGGGAAAAAGCTGGTAGAAGTGGCGGACCGCTCTTTGTGGTCTTCGGATATCCAATATCCCCAGTTTGTTTATCCCGAGCCGGGCCGGCGTGTCTGGGGAACAAATAATGACGGGAAAAACCTGCATATATACACCAAAAAACAAGGGATGGAGGAGATAAATGCCCTTTTGCGTCCCATACATGATTTGACAATAGGAACAATGGAGACCGACGGGGATGATGTATGGTTGGGAGGAAATTTCGGACTGATTCATTGGAATATGGCGGTGAAAGAACCGGATTATGCAAAGAAATTTCATGTATACATCCGGCGCATTGTGATTGATAATGATTCGGTGGTATGGGGCGGATTTGATGAGGGAGACTGCCTGGGGGTTACGCTTCCTTTTAAAGAGCTTTCATTTAATAGCGGCATCCGTGATATCAAGGTGTATTTCTCTTCGGACTTGTTCTCTGTTCTGGGGGCAACGGAATACCGTTACCGGTTGGATGCCGGTGACGAATGGTCGGATTGGAGTACGGAGACTTCGGCACGTTTTGCCAATCCACGTTCGGGGCGTTATACATTTCAGGTTATGGCACGCGACCGGTACGGGCGTACGATGGAATCGTTGACATTGCCTTTAACCGTGCGTTATCCTGTTTATGTACGTTGGTATAGCATCGTATTGTATATCGTTGCACTTTCATTGCTCATCCTGTTTTTGATAAGGTGGCGTATGCGCCGGCTTTTGGCGGAGAAGATGCGTCTGGAGCATATCGTGGAAGAACGGACCTCGCAAATACGTAATCAGAAGGACGAGATTGAAGAAAAATCCAAAAAGCTGGAGATTGCCCTCGATGATTTGAGCAAGGCTCAATACCAGCTTATCCGTCAAGAGAAGATGGCTACGGTGGGTACGTTGACCAAAGGGCTTGTAGACCGTATTCTGAACCCGATGAATTATGTGAACAATTTCTCGCACATGAGCATCGGGCTGGTAAAAGACATCAAGGATAACCTGGACGATGACCAGGAGAATATGACTTCGGACATTTACGAAGATTCCGTTGACGCACTTGATATGCTGAATACGAACCTGAAGAAGATTGAAGAGCATGGATTGAACACGACGCGTATATTGAAAGCAATGGAGGAAATGCTGAAAGACCGGAGTGTGAATCCGACGCTGATTAATCTGGCATCGATTTGCCGTAAGAATATAGAGATGCTTCATGCGTATTATGCTGAAGATATAGCTGAGTGTCATATCCGGATAGAATCACCGGATAAGGAAGCGATGGTTGTAGCGGAAGTGGATGCAGAACAGTTCAGCAAGGTCGTGATGAGTATGCTGGCAAATAGCATGTATGCGCTTCGGAAAAAACGTCAGCAAGGTAAGGCTTTCGAACCCTTGATACGGTTGCGGGTTTTCATTGATGCCGATTCAAGCCAGGCGAAAGTAAGTATTTATGATAATGGTGTTGGCATTGAGTCCTCTATTATAGACAAGGTATTTGATCCGTTCTTTACCACGAAAACTACGGCAGAAGCGGTGGGAGTAGGTATGTATCTTAGCCGGGAAATCATACTCAATCATGGCGGGGACATAACTATACAATCGGTTAAGAATGAATATACCGAATTTGTTATTTCTGTACCTGTCCACCATCCGGAAAATGGGAAAAAGAATGATGCGGATGAGAAAGGGGAAGAGAATAATTAAGAAAACAAAAAGATTAACTCAAAAATCTCAAGATATGGAAACGATAGAACAATTGAAGCGGCAGGTAGAAAGTTTGCAAGACCAGTTAAGGCAGCAGGAAAAAATGGCTACATTGGGTTTGCTTACGGCAGGAATCGTACACGAGATACGTAATCCGTTGAACTTTGTCATCAATTTCAGCAAGCTTTCTGGAGACTTGATAAAAGATTTGGAAGAAGATATTGAAGCCAATACGGCAGATATTGACGGGGATGACGTAGAGGATATCCGGGATATAATGGAAAGCCTGAAAGAGAACCTGCAAAAGATAAAGGAACATGGCGACCGGGCTATCAGCATCATTCAGAATATATTATTGTATTCGCGTGGGAAAGAAGACGAGTTTATTCCGACGGATGTATGCAAGCTGGTAAAGGAATATGTATGGCTTTCGTATCATGCGATGCGGGCAAATCTGAAGAATTTTAATATCTCTATCTTGGAAGATTATGGAAAGGATATTCCGATGATGTCTGTAGTGCCTCAGGATTTGAGCCGTGCCGTATTGAATGTGATGAACAATGCTTGTTATGCTGTGTGGGATAAGGCGCAGAACGGGGATGCCGACTATAAGCCGACGGTCTCGGTCAAGGTGGCACGGCAGGCGGAAGAGTTGGTTATCTCAATCACCGATAATGGGGTAGGGATGAGCCCTGAAGTGAAACAACGGCTGTTCGAGACTTTCTTTACGACCAAGCCTACAGGGCAAGGTACGGGGCTGGGAATGTTTATCACCCGTAGTATCATTGAGGAGAAACATCACGGACGCATTGAGTTTGATTCAGAAGAAGGCCGGTTTACTACATTTTCATTAATAATACCGATTAAAGCATGAGAAAATGGATTGTTACTTTCTTTTTGCTGGCGACATCCATGGCATGGGCGCAAGACGATAGTGAGCTGCGCCAGATTTATATGCAGGCAGAAGAAGAATATACCATAGGACATTTTGATGCTTCCATTCGTTTGTTGAATGAGAATATCGCAGGGTTTGACGGGGCATTGAAGACCAGTGCCTACCGCTTGCTTTCGTTGTGCTATTTAGGAAAAGACCATGTACAGGATGCTGAAAGGTATGCTTCTCTCCTTTTGAAAGAAGACCCGTATTATAGCACATCCATCCATGACCCCTTGCGCTTTGCAGATATGATAGAACGTCTGAAACGAGGTGAAGAAGCTACTATTACCACAGCTTCACAACAGGCCGAATCCATAGAAGAAGCTCCGGTACCGGTTACATTGATAACGGAAGAGATGATTAAGGCATCGGGGGCAAGGACATTGGCGGATTTGTTGACTTTGTATGTTCCGGGGATGTCGTTTGTTGAAGGTGCAGAAATGAATGTTGCCATGCATGGAATATATTCATCGTCACAGGAAAAGATTTTAATCATGTTGGATGGGCATAGGCTGAATAGTCGTGCAACAAATTCGGAAGCTCCTGATTATCGCACCAGTCTTGATAAAATTAAGCAGATAGAAGTTTTGCGCGGACCGGCATCTTCATTGTATGGTAATGTGGCATTGACAGCAGTGGTCAATATTATTACTAAAAAAGGTAATGATGTTGATGGTTTGAAATTTTCAGGTGGAATAGGTAACAATCATACTTATCGTGCAAATTTTTTGATGGGCAAAAGCTCTCTTGGTATTAATTTTATGGGATGGGCTTCTGTTTTTTCTTCATATGGAGAAAAAAGAAATATAGGAGTAAATGATAAAGCGTTTTATGGAAAGGTTTTACAGCCAGGGAGTATGTATATAAATGGATATAATCATAAACCTGCTTATGATATAGGGCTTATAGTTGAGTGGAATGATTTGAAACTCTTATTCAATACGCAATATGCGAAAAAAGTATCTCCTTATGTTACGGTGTTTTACCCAGGATTGTATGATTATGACCGTTATAGAAAAATAAATGGTTCTAAGCCAGGACGTTCTCGACAATCTTCACATTTGGAATTATCTTATGAAAAAACATGGAAACAATGGTTAGGAAAATTCACTGCTTTTGTGGATATGGAAAATGTTTCTTATTACGATATTGTTGGAGATACTATTTTGCCTAATGATAGATATGTGCCGGTTAAACCAGGAGAAGTTGTAGGAAGTGTGCCAGAAGAAGGAGTATGCGATTATGGTGTCTATCAGGTTCAATCATGGAATGATTATACTTATGGTGCTTCATTTCAGGTAAATCGTAATTTTCATAGAGGTTTTTTAAGGGGGAATTTTCTGTTAGGTACTCAATTGGAAAATTATGTAATGAAAGACAATTCTATGGTTGCAGGAGATCATTTTGATAGAATTATCGTTACATATTCCGATGCAAATCGTTCAATTCATTTGGGAGAAGAACTGAATTTTTCCGTTTTTACACAATTGAAAACCTATTTAGGAGATAATTTTATTTTTAATGGTGGCGTTCGATATGATTATAAACACCGTTATAATGATAATCGGCTAAATGAAATTTCTCCCCGTTTGTCTTTGATTTATAAACTTAATCAAAATGTCCACTTTAAATTGGGTTATTCGCATTCGTTTGTTGATGCTCCTTTCTTTTATCGTGCCTCAACAATTGCAACCTATGCGGGAGGTAATAAGCTGGATGCGGAGTCTATGGATGCTATACAATTAAGTTATAATCATTCAGTAAGGAATTCAGGCTTGAAATATGAAGTAAATCTTTATTATAATTCATTGAAAGATATTATTTATTTTGGTACTCCTAATGCGTCAGGGGAAGTCCTTTCAAATTCAGGATCATTAAAGGTCGGTGGAGTTGAGGGAGTGTTGTCTTATGAAAAATCGCGTTTATATGCAAACTTAAATATGTCTTATCAACGTGTTTTTGAAAGCAATAATTATACGATAACTCATTCTCATATTAATGGGATTCCTGATTACTTATTAAATTTATTGTGCCGTTATCAGATTTGGGAAACAGAGTATAATGATTTGTATGTAAGAGGAAATATGTCTTTTCAATCGAAGCAATATGCTCCGTTAGTTTCTAATCTACTTTATGTTGGAGAGCAAGTGCTTTACGATCCTAATTATCAATTAGGTGCTCGTGCGATTTTTAATGTAGGAGTCGATTATCAATATAAAGGAGTTGCAGCTTCATTAAGCGTATATAATCTGTTGAATACAAGTTACTATCAGGGAGGTAGCATGTTTATTCCATTGCTGCAACAAAAAAGAAGTTTTATATTTACGTTGTCATATGCATTTTAAAAGAATTTGATTTTTTATGTCACATTGCATACCATTAAATCCTATTCAATATAAATTTTGGATGGATGATTTATTGAAATATCCGACGTCTGAATACAATGATACAAATTATGTATTTGTTGTAGAAGGTAATTTGTCTGTACCGACTTTAAAAGAAGCATATCGCTTACTGTCGTTAGAGTATTTACCTCTTTGTTCTACCATTCAAATAAAGGATGGAAATCCATATTTTGTTTCAAATACAGAACTTTTGAAAGTTAATGATATTTATGTTACTTCAGTAGAAGAGGTTAATGACATTATCATGAGGTTAGCGGAGCAGCCATTTGATTTGAAAAAGGAAGCTCCAAGCAGATTTTATATTATTCATTTGGATAATCGTTTTTTTTTATTCCATTTATTTCACCATGTGGTGATGGATGGTTTATCTTTAAGGACTTTTTTTAATAGACTTTCCACCATTTATAATCAATTGTTGGATGGGAATTATATTGCAATTGATCAAATGAAAATGTTGGATGAATACAATCAGTTATTTGAAGTGCAGTATCATAAAAATAGATTGCAGAATGTTGGTTATTGGCGGAATTATATGAAAGGTGTTCCTTTACGTTTGCCTGTTCCACACACTCCATTGGAATGCTCTTCTATTCAACAAAAAGAATATGCATATACTTTTGATTTAGGTGCTGAACGTAATTTTAAGATACAATCGTTTTGTAGATCCCAAAAAACGACTTGTTTTCGATTGTTTTCTTCAGTGTGGGCTTTCACGTTGTCAAGAATATTGCGAGTTGATAATTTGTTATTGGATCATACATTAAATATGCGTTCTAAAGAATATGATTCTTTATTTGGTGTATTTGTTAATAATTTGCCGGTTAAATACCTTTTTCAAGCCGAAAAGACTTTTGCTGATATTTTAATTGATGTAAACGAAAGTAGGGTGAATGAACGGATTCATTCAGCAGTATTTTATAGTGATATATTGCAGTATTTATATGAGAACGGAGATATAGATAAGCGGGAAAGTATTAATATAGGAATTAATTATCCGATAGAATATAGGGCTTTGACATTATATCTAACAGGTTGTAATGTAAATCCATATAAGCATGTAAATGTGAATTTATCTGCCGATTTGGTTTTGGCTATTGAGGATAATGATATATTTACATGTGAAATCAGATATCGCTCTACAATTTCTTTAAATTTTATTCGGGTTTTATCTGAGGTTTTTTGCGAAATATTGGATCAAGTGATTTTGTTTCCTCATATTAAGCTGAAAAATATAAGATTAATTTCATTCGACTTACAAAAGAAAATATTGGAAAAAGAAAATCGGGCATTAGGCTTAGCTGAGCCACCACAAACTTTTTTTAAACATTTTAAAAGAACCGTATTGGATAATGCTCTTCGAGATGCTGTTTTTTTTAGCGGGAAAAAAATATCTTATGCGCAATTGGATGAATTCAGTGATCGTGTTGCTTCCGTGTTGTTGAAAATGGGATTTTCTCATCAATGTATAGGCTTGTTCATGCCTAAAAATATAGAAATGATTATTGGAATCTTAGGTATTATGAAATCTGGAAATATCTATGTGCCTATTGATTATGATTATCCTAATGAGCGGATTAATTTTATTATTAATGATAGTAAGATTGCATTAATATTGCTAAGCCAAGAGGCTATTGTTCCATTTGGTGGAATGGTTCAATCTTTATTGGTCGAAGATATGATGTGCCAAGTGAAAGAAAGGGGATTGGTGTCGCCTACTGTGTCTCCATCGGATATTGCTTATATTATTTATACTTCCGGGACAACAGGTAATCCTAAAGGTATACCCATAAAACATTCAGCCTTATATCAGACTATAATTAATAATATTGATATATTGCAGTTAAATACTTGTTCCCGGGTATTGCAATTTGCAAGTATAAGTTTTGATGCTTCTATTCTGGAAATCTTTCCTACATTGGTTGTAGGGGCTTTATTAGTTTTGCCACAGGAAAAAGAACGAAAAGACTCTGTTTTGCTTCTTGATCTCTTGGACAGTCAAAGAATAACCTCATGCAGTATTCCTCCTGTTTTGTTGGCAGCATTGCCTCATGTTGAATTGCCTTTTCTTTCTACTATCATAATAGGTGGAGATTCTACATCTTCCGAGGCAATTAAGTATTGGAGTCAAGGTCGGCGTTTTATCAATTCCTATGGACCGGCAGAAAATGCGGTTGATGCAACTTATTCTGTAATGCAACCTAATTCGTCTGTAAATGATATAGGTTGTAATGTTTCTGGAACAACATGTTATATTTTGGATCAGTATCTGCATTTGGTACCAGATTATACTATCGGAGAGCTTTATATTGGTGGAGTGAAGTTGACAGAAGGATATCTTAATCGTTTTACTTTGAATAAGGAAAAATTTATACAAAATCCATTTGTTTCAGGAAAAAGTTGTAAAATGGGATATAATCAACGTTTATATAAAAGTGGAGATTTGGTCATGCGTCGTAAAGACGGTCATCTTATTTTTCTAGGACGTTCTGATTTTCAAGTGAAACTGAATGGCTATCGGATAGAATTAGAAGAAATCGAATCAAGAATAATGGAATTTGGCAGTATAGTGAAAGATGCTGTGGCGATATTGCATGAATGCGGTGAAAGAAAGCAATTGGTTGCATATGTTCAAGTAGAGTCGGCTGTTGACTTTCCAGTAGGTTCATTAAAATCATTTCTTCGTGAATATTTACCGGAATATATGATTCCGGTAAATATTGTTCCTTTGAAAAGTTTTCCTTATAGTGCAAATGGAAAAGTTGATCGGAAGAAGTTGTCTGTTCTTAAAATGCCTCAAGTAACAAAAGAATATAAGGCTCCCAGTACCATGACTGAAAAACAAATTGCAAAGATTTGGGGGCAGCTGTTAAATGTACATTTTATTGATTGTAATGATAGTTTTCTTTCGTTGGGGGGAGATTCGATTGGTATTATCCAATTGACTTCTCGGATTCACGAGTCTTTTGGTCTAATTATAAGAGCTTCTGATATTTATAAATATAATACAGTAAGTCAGTTGTCGGCTTTTATAGATACTCACCGCGATTATAATGATAGTAGTTTTGAAAAAAAGTTGATAAATATTGCTCAAAGGATTTTGAATATAAATCAGTTGGATGCAAATATTGATTTATTTAGTTTGGGTATGTCAGATTTGCAGGTGAAAGATTTTGTTAATTATGCGGCTACTGAAGCAAATTTATTTTTCACAACTACCGATGTGCAGAAAACGGGCAATATAAAATCTTTACTTAAACAGATTGACCCCGATTTATATTTTTGGACAGAAGGGCATTATACGGGCAAGCCTGTTATTGTATTTTTAGGTGGATTTGTTGAGTATTATCCATATAATGAGGGTATTGCGACATTTTTAGAAAAAGATTTTTCTGTTTTTTTTGTAGAGTCTTATTATAAATTCTTTTTGCAAAAAGATAAAATTTCTTTAGATGCATTGTTTCAGGCATATGAAGATATTTTCTTAGTTGCATTAAGGGATAAACCTATATTTATGATAACAGGATATTGCAGTGGGGCTGAAATAGCTATAGCTTTTGCACAATATATGTTGCGTAAGCATCCGGATATGTCTCCATATAGGGTCCTTAATATGGAAGCTATTTATAATCGTACTTTATACAACGAGCTGACCCAAACAATAAATCACCAATCCCTTAAAAAACGTATTGATATATTTTCAGAATTATATCGTTTCTTACCGAATTTGGATTATCAAGGTCCTATAATAAATGTAATGGCAGGAGAACCTGCAAATTTGATAGCTCCAGAGGATGGTGAAATTACAGATCCCATTCTTTTAGAGAAATATTGGCGTGCTTGGCAAAACAATCTTGATGCTTGGCAGGAACATTATTCTCAAGCACCGTTTTATAAGATGGCGTGTAATCATATGAATTTCCCCGAAGAAAAGAATCTTGTTAAGCTTCGTGAAATAATCAGTAAACATTGGGGAATATGAAAAAGTGTAACTATTTAAAAGATGATGCATAGATGATACAGAACGAAACAATAACCAATATCCTGACACGAGTTACGGTCAGGAGGTTTACAGACGAGCCGGTAAGCGATGAGGCGTTGCACATCTTGCTGCAGGCGGCAATGGCTGCACCCAGTTCCATGAATCTGCAGCCTTGGCATTTTATTGTGGTGCGTGATGAAATAGTGAAGCAATGTTTGAAAGACTGCTTGCCCTATGCCAAGATGATAAACAGGGGATGTACAGGCATTGTGGTGTGCGGGGACATTTCTCTCTATGAGCATATCAATGAGGTTGATAAAGAAGACAATACGCTTTATTGGGTGCAAGATTGTTCGGCTGCATCCGAGAATTTGTTGTTGGCGGCACATGCTATCGGGCTGGGAGCAGTGTGGACGGGCATTTATCCGTTGGAAAGCCGTGTGGGCAAGTTGCGTGAATTGTTGGCGATTCCTGCCCACATAGTGCCGCTGAATTTGATTTTGGTAGGGCATCCGGTTGTTCTTCCTCTTCCTAAGGAGAAGTGGGATGAAAAGAAATTGCATTACGATAAATATTAAGAAAGAGTGTCCTGTTAAGTGGTAAGAATTGCGGTAAAAGGAGTGGAATGCCTATTAAAAAGTAATATATACTGCGTTGGCCAAATAATATATCTTCGTTGGTCAAGTAATATATCTTCATTGGCAAAGTCAGTATATGTTCGTTTTTAATGCAATTCTATTGCCTGTTCTCGGGCATTCGTCTGTTTGAAAATTTGAATCTATGAGAGTGAATTTGAAATTACATCATGTGGGTTACACTGTTGCTGATATCCGTGTTTCCGCAAAGCGGTTTGCATTGTTGGGATATCAGGTGGGAGAAGTGCTTTACGATGAAGGGTTAAACGTCGAACTTTGCTATTTGACGAAAGAAGAGGGGACTGTAATAGAATTGGTGCGTCAGTTGCAGTCCGATTCGTTAGAGGCGGAATTGCTTCGCGCAGGAGGTGTCATGCCTTACCATTTGGGGTATGAGGCAGACGCTTTCGATGAAGCTTGCCACGAATTAGATGCACAAGGATACCGGCGGTTGTTTCATCCGGTTCCTGTCGGAGTCTTGGGAGGTAAGCGCATTTGTTACTTTCATCATCCGGATATCGGTTATGTTGAGTTGTTAGAAAAGTAAGTGTTAATAACTTATATATTAGTTGCTCTACGCGGCAGGGGCTTGCCGGAGCGAGCGGAGTACCGGAATCGCTACGGGCAGGGCGAAGATGAACGAACAGAAGTCGGCTACAGCCTGGCTCATCTCTACCCCTTGCAGGCCTAAGAGGTGAGGCAGCAGGAGGATGGCAGGGATGAAGAACAGCCCCTGGCGTGCGGAGGCGAGCAGCACGGCGCGCACGGGCTTGCGGATGGTCTGCAGCAGCATGTTGCAAAGGATGACCCACGTGCCCAATGGCAATGTGATAAGCTGCCAGCGCAAGGCACGCGCGCCTACGGCGATTACCTCGGCGTCGTCTTCGCGGAACCATGCCACGATTTCGGGTGCGTAGATGTAGCCGACAATTGAGCATAGGGTGAGAAACACTACCCCTACTTTTACGCAGAACCAGAAGCCCTGTTGTACGCGTGGGTAGATGCCTGCGCCGTAATTGTAGCCGCATACGGGCTGGAAGCCTTGGCCGAAACCGATGAGGAAAGAGTTGATGAACATGCAGATACGCCCCACGATAGACATGCCCGCAATGGCGGCGTCGCCATACCGTCCGGCGGCTACGTTAAGCAGGATGGCGGCAAGGCTTGCCAGTCCCTGCCGGCAGAGCGAGGGGCTTCCTCCGTAAAGGATTTCGCGGAAATAAGCTGGTTGTGGCGTGAAGTTGCGCAGGCGGATGCGGATGTTTTCTCCCCGGCTGTCCATGTAGAGCAGGATGCCGAAGCTGCACACCTGTCCGCACAGCGTGGCGTATGCCGCTCCGGCGATGCCCATGCCGCATACGAAGATGAACAGCGGAGCCAGCCCGATGTTGAGCACCGTGCCGGCGGTGATGCCCACCATGGCGTAGGCGGCGTTGCCCTGAAAGCGCATCTGGTTGTTCAGCACCAGCGACGATGCCATGAAGGGCGCTCCCAGCAGGATGATGCCCAGATAGGTCTCGGTATAGGGCAGGATAGTGGAGGTAGAGCCCAGTATGCGGCAGATAGGGGTCAGGAACAAGAGCCCGAAAAGCGTGATGAGGCATCCCATGATGAAGGCGCTGAAGAATCCCGTTGCCGCCATTTTCTCGGCGCTTTGATAGTCGCGCGCCCCCAACCGGCGCGAGATGAAATTGCCCGACCCGTGTCCGAAGAAGAATCCGAACGCCTGTATGATAGCCATGACCGAGAAGGAAATCCCTACGGCGGCGGTGGCCTGGGTGTTGATTTTCCCTACGAAATAGGTATCTATCATCACGTAGAATGAAGTGACCAGCATGCTGACGATGGTGGGTATGGCAAGCGACCCTATCAGCCGGGGGATGGGGGCGGTGGTCATCAGGGTATATTTGTCGATGTGCTTGTGTTTCATAACCGTTTTTTCATGGATTGCCGGTGCAAATTTAGTGAATTTGGCGGATGGTGGACTGAAAAAAGGAAGAAAAAGATTGGCGCTTTCAGGAGAAAGGCGTATCTTTGTAAAGATGGAGGATGAAAGGAAAACAAATAAGCAAGTGATGCTTGGCGAACTTGGAAAATATTGTATTGATATTTCTAAGTTAGTTTTTGGTGGCGTGGTTTTGGCTGGTATTATGAAACTGGACGTAAATCGTGCCTTGTTGTTCGGATTGGGAACAGTTGTTGTCTTATTGACGGTATCTGCGGGTCTTATATGTATATTATTGGCAAATTCTAATAAAGAAAAATGAGTTATGGAATTGATTTTGTTTTTGTCTTTTTTCGGATTGATAGCTTTAGGGATTATTATGTGGGGAGTGAATCAGTTGCGGAAACAGCAATCTCATAAAATCTCATAAAAGCATTGGATGAATGCGTGTAGTAAGCAAGATTTGAGGGCTATACGGATTCTTTTGTTTTGTCACGCTGGATTTGTAATCCAGCGTAATTCTGCGTGCGGAACCGTAGGTCGGCGAAGCCAATTGCATCCGCATCATCAGCTAATGGTTCCGGATTACAAATCCGGCGTGACACACGACCGCAAATAC
>ULRZ01036878.1_pt1 | contig 39150 bp, 59 predicted proteins | sample 1955861 | NCBI WGS metagenome assembly ULRZ01 (sample SAMEA4835694, study PRJEB28245) | human gut metagenome | biome: gut microbiome; material: fecal sample | place: Denmark | collected 2008 | reverse complement strand
CACTCGCCCAACAAATAACATCTAATAGTAACATCGGCGGCTTCCGCTCCATTATCAATTAGATAACTTGCACCGCTTCCGAACTCCTCGAGAGCTTCCCCGAGTAAATCGAGATTGTGACAAATATTTTCTTCCGCTTCCCATGTATTAAAGGTATAGCTTCCGCTTGCGTTGCCTGTCACGCTGTCCTCTGTCCATAACTCATCGTTTAGGAACTCCCCAAGGTCTTCCATACTCTCATAATCTAAAAAATCAATCTCGTTTGCGATGTACTCCAATACATCATTTTTAACTGCTTCTCTGTAATCGTAACTCATGTTAGTACCTCCTATATAATCTTATTTGTGTTGTTTCTTGTCCTTTCGTGACTATAATATAACACTTAAAAGATTGTTTGTCAATACATTTTCTATTATTTTTTAATCTTTTTTGTGTTATATGATTATCTGAAAAGTGTTGTTTTCTATATAATAGGAAGAAACACAACCAACGCCGCACCAGCTCCACCAACAACCCCAGAACGCCAAAACGGAAAACCGGGGGCTTTTTCTGCTGATTTTCTGTAAAAATTTGTACAAAAATACCGCCCCAGCACCCGGAAAGAGCCGGACGAAAGGGCGGTATAGTTGATAGTCGATAGTCGTTTGACAGTCGAAAGTCGAAAAGCTCCCGGAAAGTCGAAAGTCGTTAGTCGTTCATGTCTTCGTCGGAGCTTTCAGAAGTCGAAAGTCGGTGCTGTTGGTCGGCGGCAATGTAGCGTTCTCTGATTTCATCAGCGTTATAGTCGTTATCTGTCTGCTGGTTCGGTGTAAGCACATACTCGGTCTTGTCTTGATAACCATAGTTGTTCTTTCCAAGGAAGATACCAGCTACCGGGTTGACCTTGCCGGAGTTCATGTAGTTTTCCCATAAACTTTCGAGCAAAAAGTACGCCTTTTTTATGGTGTTCGTCACATCGGGCGGCAATGTAGGCTCATTTCCACGCCCACCCAATGGAGCGTCATGTGTAACAGCCCATAACCATTGTCTACTATGTCCATTCAATGCAATAGCCATACCTACCACCGTAGGCTTCACATCATACCTACCGTACAACTCGAAATACTCTGAAAGTCGTTTCTGAACCTCCTCGGCATTTTCCATGTCGATACTCGGCATATTCATAAGCTCAAGATTGATGTTAAGAAACTTCGCATTGTCTCCCGGTTCAAGGTTCAACCCATTAGTCCCAATCACAGGAGAGTTACCACCCCTCGGTTTTCCTTTCTTCTTTTTCGTAGTCGTAGGAGCTTTTTTCTCGGCTTTCTCAACAGGCAAAGTCGTAACAGTCTCCTTGATTTCCTTACTGTCTGCTTCCGAAACAGTCTCCTCGCCTAACAGCTTATCTAAATCCAAACTCATTTTTGGTCTCCTTTCTTCTTATTCTTATTGCAGTAGTGAAAGTAGTTGAAAATCGGTTTTTGCGGTAAGTTTTATATATAGGTAATTTTCTATACAGAGGAAGTTACACGCAAAACCTTAATTTGAACTACTTTAACTACTTTCATAATAAGAATAATAATCGAATACAATATGATTACTTTTCAACACTTTTCGGACTATTTAGCAAATGTCGTTTTTGATAATTTTTCAATCCGATTTGTGTTAAATGAATTTCTTAGTTTCGTAATAGTCAAAAGTTCTCTCGACCTTTACTTTTTCCAGCACCACGATACGATAGTCCTTACCGCATTTTCTCTTTACCCAAAAGTCGTGAGCGGCTTCTGCAAGAGAGCTGTATGTAAGCAATTTTGTCTTGCTTGTACGCTGGTGTGGAGGATAGAAGCGGTAGTCTGTACCATATACAAACTTACCTGTTCTGATATTCTGAATCGCATACATTCGCATTACCTCCCTCGATAGAATCTTTCAACTTTCTCTTGTAAGTTCTTGACGGTCGTTTTCAAGCCGAAGTTTTCTCGCTTCAACTTCTGAAATTCAAGCTCGATGATTTCCATTATCTTATCAAGTCGAGCTTCTGCGTCGTAACCGTCTCCGCAGATAAGAGGTCTTATTTTATCCCTCATTGACTTATCCTCCTTATGCAATCAGTATAAGTATGCAAAGACCATAAAAAATCATATCGTGAGTGTTATTTTCTTTATGAGCTTTTACAAATTTTGTAAGAAACCATGTACTCAGCACGAGTGCAATAATGTAAATGATAATTTTCCAGTTCATCATGCTTCCTCCTTAATACAATGCTCGTTGACCCATTCCATACCCGATACCAGCCATGAGAGAATCTTGCGTCCCTCTGAACGCTTACGATATTCTTCAATCTTTTCTCTGTTTTTCTGATACTCGACATTGATAAATACCGACTTTGTACAGTCCAACCATACTGGCGGTTGTGTCTGACCGCTAAGTACAGATAACCAAACCTTACCGAATATGAGAGCAGAAAATCTTTGTTTCCAATTCAGTTTCCAACAACTAATACATTGTTTACCGTCTGTAAAAATCCATAAGCTGGAACATTCTTCGTCAGTCATGCTATCCGGCTTAGATAAGTTTTTATTTGCTTGTGGAAATTTAATTGCTTCCATTATTACCTACCTCCTCTGAGATTTCTTATTCCAAGGAACGAAGTTTACAATCTGATAAAGCAAGTTCATCGGATTTCCGTCAAAACAAATCGCTCTATCATCAATATAAACAACTGCCGGAGGTTTCTCTTTTGCAATATCGTCTACGACAATATCCCATTTCTCAAGCCATTCCTCGATAGCTTCCATACCACCCGGAGCGGCACAGCGAGAAGAAACAACGACAACGAAATACTGTTCTCTGATAGATTCTATAGCTTCTTTTATCCCGGGAACAGGAGCGTCCGGGATAATCGTAGCTCCTTTCCAGCCGGAAGAATAGGAGTGAATCACTCCGTCGAAATCAAATACAACTGTCTGTTTCATTGACTTTTCCTCCTCTTAGAAATGCTTCTAACTCTTTCATGCAGTCGGGACAGAGGTCATAAATCTTACGACCCCAGTATTTTTCGTTCAAATCTTTATCAATCAGATATGCCGCATTTGCTTTCTCTGATTCTCCAAAAGTTTTAGCACCGTCGTAATGTTCATAGAACTTACCACATCTGTCACATTTTCTTGCTTTCATGGCTTATCCCTCCCTACGCATATCGACAACTTTCATCGTGGCTCTAATAAGGGTCTTATCAGAATAGCCATACGGATTTTCGCAAGTTTCGATTTTGGCATAATTCAAAATATGGTGTAAAAGTTGTGTGGCGAGCATTTTATTCAGCATGGATATTCCACATTCTTCGCTGGCAGAAATACGGCATAGCTCTCCCAAATCAACCAACTGTTCAGCTCTCAAAGTCACAATCGGGTGCTGATTGACTATATAAGGCTGAACTTTTGTAGCTGACATTATCGACTTCAAACGCTCACATTCTTTCTTATACTTCTTCGCTTTTTGTCGTGCGTTCACAGTTTATTCCTCCTGTAAATCTCTCTTGAGTAGCTCCAAGAACTCTCGTAAATCTTCAAGCCCGAAGCCCTCTTTATTACAAGTGTTAGTACGCCCTATATGTTTGTACCAATTTATCATCGTTCCACTTTCTAAATGAAGAATGTAAAACTCGTCACTACAGTAAAACAGGTGGAAATTATTTGTGAATCTATCTCCTTGACATTCAACAATAACATCGAAAATTCCGTCCGAAGAACCAAATACTTCGTAGAATATCTTTGAAAAATCGTCTCTATCAAAATGATACTGAGGTAAGGTTTCTAAAAATTTAGATTTCATTACTTAACACCTTTCTTTCTGTAATCATAGCTTTTGCGAGTGCTTCACAGGCATATACCAGTGAACTATTGGCTTCTTTCAAAGGTACAAGTTGTGCGTAGAAACATTCTCGCTCTTTCGCCAGTTTTGCTTCATATTCTGCTCGAACACAATCATCACGCTTGAGCTTGGATAAGATTCGCTGTTTAACGGTATCGTCAATATCCAGCATTTCAATTTCTTCTTTCACAGTATATTCTCTACAAATTTCACTCATTGTCTTTACCTCCATTTTCAAAATCTTCGGGTGTTGGTTTATTGAGAATACAGGCGTACCATTTGTCGTATGGAGGGCAAGTACACTCAAAGTCCGGGTCGTAAAAATCACAAGATAGACATTTTTTATCAATCATCAGCCATCACCTCCATGATTTTATCCAGCAGAAACGATACATTCTCAAGTTGAGTATCGCTTTTTCGGAAAAGAGAATCGTTTCGTTTCATTTCCCCAAGCTGATATAGTTTAGTAGAAATATTTTCAGCACATTCAGCAATTTGCGTTTGATACTTAGTTTCTTTATCAATTTCATAGAGAGGTTCTTTTCTGTCGATTTCTCTACCGTTTGTCATTACGATTTTAGTTCTCACTGGCGTTATACGAGCCACTTTCATAGGTACGATTTTCTGATACCTAAAGCGTGTCCAGTCAATAGTAACAGAAAAAGGAACTCCAACTATATCTCCAACTTTAATATCTTCACGATTTAATCTATTCATCACTTATCCCCCCTACATAATATCTTTGAGCTTCAATCCCCAATAGATTACAAATCCGCTGGAAGTTGATTTTCTCTCGAACCATTCCGGGTGTCGTTCCATTTCAGAGTTGAATTTACGAGCTGACAGAACATAAGCTCCCTCAGATTTCGCCCATACTTTGAACTTTTGATACAGGTCTTTTGCTCTGACATTCACACCGTCGGCTTTCTCACAGCGATTCTCAAGGAACTGTAATACAAGGTCGTTATCACGCTCGTATTTACTTACTACCGCTTTGAGTTCATCACTCATAGTAAGCCCACGTTCTTTGTAGCGGATATACCCACGAACAAGCCACATGAAGATACCGCTCATGCTGGACTGCTCACACAGCTCGTCTTTCAAGTGTGTGTCCTGTTCCTGTGGGGTAAAGTGCCTGTTAAATTCCACAACCTTGATACGCTCGGAAGCGAACAGGGACTTGTCTGTTACCATAGGCAAGTCATTACAGGAAAGCCATAATGTAAACTGCGGCTTATAGGTAATAGCTGACTGGTACAATGCACGAGCTGAGATTTCCTCGCCGCCAGTAAGCTGTTTGATTTTCTCCTCGTCCAGCTTACCGTATTCGTTACTCTCTGACATGGTAACGAACCTTTTACCTTTCAATCCGGCAAGAGTAGGGGAAGCGGCTTCTGCGTCTTTTTGACGGTCTCCTCGGCATATCATACCGACAGGAGCAACCTTGGCGTAATCTCCGAGCATTGTCTCAATCGTATTGAGTAAGGTCGATTTACCATTTCGAGTAGTTTTACCATGAAGAATAAACATACATTCCTCATTGCTCATACCCAACATGGAATATCCCAACGCTCTTTGCAAGAAGTCTGCCTTTTCTTTATCTCCCTGTGTGACCTCGTCAATGAATTTCTCCCAGCGTTCACATTTCACATCACGAGAAATCGTATGATTGAAAGCTGTCTGCATAGTGAGAAAGTCCTCGCAGTTATGTTCTCGGAAAGAATAATCTCTGAGGTCGTATGTACCATTGAGACAATTTATGAGATAAGGGTCGTTATCGAACTGGACAGCGGAGATACGAAGCTCCCCGGTTGCGTCCTTTAAGATTCTGTCCCTCATGCGTCTATCGCCCATTTTATTGACGAAATTCGTATAAGATTTACGCAAATCATCGTCCTCGATTTCTCCGCAGTAGAGAATCATCAAACGGACAAAATCTTTAATTTTCTCAGACACAAGTATTGTTCCCTCGTCCTTACGCCACGCACCCTCATAGTAGGTGTACCAGCTCTTGTGTTCCGGGCAGTAGCGAGCTTCTTTGTTATAAAGAATACCGAACAGGTTTGCCATACCCATTTCAGACCATTCAAAGCCGGAGGAAGTCTCGTCCGCTTTTTCCGGGTGGTATTGCTTAATGAGATACATCTTTGAAGAAAGCTCCTCGTCCATGATGATACGACCATTGTGTAATTCAAATAATTCTTGCATAACCCATTACCTCGCCATTACCTTATTGAGAAGTTCCTCATACAAGCTCTTGTAGAGGTTTCTTTCAACAATAATCGGGGTTTCAACAGGTTCTTCCTCTCTCTCTATTACAGGTTCATGTGAGATACCAAGAGAAGCGAGAAGCCCCTTATCGAGAGCTTCCATTTCTTTATCTGTACAAGTACGAATAAAAGCTCCGAGTTTTTCTTTTGGAATTGTATAGATATTCTCACACAATGCTGTTGAGGGGATTTTGCAAAGAATCTTCTTGTGAGTAGGCATATTTCTTTTCTCTTTTGTTGTGAGATAAACAACTTCTACTACAGGGGAGTTTTCATTCAGCCTGTCGCATGATACAACAACACCGGGTCTCCATGCTTCAAGTTCCGGGTTTGTAGAATAGCACTTAGAGTGTGCAATATAATAAATATCTCCTCGTCTTACATCATTCATTACTTTTTACCTCCTAACGCTTTGATAGCACATTTCTGTTTATCCTCAATCCACCACGCACATTGTTCTTCAACACAGATAACAGGCTGTGTACCGATAGATACTTGACCGTTTTCTCCGATAACCGTATTAGTGGTAAGGAGAGGACATATCGTTTCTTTCTGATTCATTTTCCATTAACCTCCTGTATCTGCCGCAGTAACACTTTGAGGACTTGCATTTCAAAGCATAGCGGCACTCATTATGTAAAGGGCATTTCCGGCAGACACATTTCTTCTTACATATTTCACATCTTGTCTGCACAGTCTTACCTCCTTGTTGTTTCAACTCGCCCCACAAGGGGGCGAGACTTTAAGATAAGAGAAAGACCGGGCGAACGCCAAGAGAGAAAGAAGCGTAGTGGGAGTAAGCATCACCGTCGGTGCCGACAAGGGCGAAATGGGAAGCGTAGTCCTTATGACGATTCATAAGCCAGTACCATTCCCAAGCACCCTCTTTTCCTTGGAAAGCGATACGATTTCTCTTTTTCTTCATAGGCTTCCAGCGTTTAGTGAGTTTGCTTTCTTCCTGTCCATAGACATTTTCTCCGAAGATTTCACACTCGGTAGGAATACGAAGCATATCTCCCTCAGCGTTTACAGCTACCATGTGGTCTTTGATTTCTTTCGGGAATCTATCAAGGATTTCTCCATTCAGAGCCTTGCGTAAATCAGAAGTAGCATAGGAAATATCTGCTTCGTCCATATCGTCAATATCATTGAACATCGGATATTCCTTTGCGAGACAATCTACCAGCACAAACAGCATACCCTCGGGTGTCTGCTTAACTGCCATAGCCTGTACCTTTTCTCCGTCTGTCAGCTTGAATTTGATAATATCTCCAACCTCAAAGAGTTCCACATCAACTTTCATTGTTCTTTTAACTAACATATCTTTTTCCTCCATTTAATCTTATTTAGATAATTTCTTATCTCTTTGTGATTACAATATAACACATAAAAGATTGCTTGTCAACACAAAAATTATTATTTTCAATCTTTTTCGTGTTATTTTTATAACGACTTAGATAACTCCAAAAGTTCCTCTCGAAGCACCATTATTCTACGCTGAATAGCATTTTTACTTTCAAAATTGCTTACTTCACACCCCGGAATAGCAACACCTTTTTCTCCGGCGGCTTCGATGTAAGTAGAAACCGTACTATGCAACTCATTTGAAAGTAGATGTATCAGCTCATTTCTGTTTGTTCTGTTCATCGTTTATACCTCGTTACGCTATTGCAAATTGTCCGAAGCTCGTTCCTATCAAGAGGCGGGTCACAAGCTACGGTATTGGCATACAATAATTCATCATAAATCTGTGACTTTGAGTAACCTTGATTGTGAAGCATACCAGCGAGAGAGGTAAGACAAATATTTCGGCTACCGTCCGGGATTCTTGGATAGACAGGTCTGAGTTTAACTCGACCGTCTACAATCGGTTCTTCCCATACAGGAGTGTAAATCTTATCCCTACCTATCAGCACTTTATCGGAACTATCCCGGGTTTCCGGGAAATACTTCTCTACAACATAGTCAATCGCTTCTTGATTCTCAATGATTTCACGATACAGCAAGGTATCGCCAGTCATAATGAAATATCGTGCCGCTTTGTAAATTTCCACTCCGGCAAGATTGTTCTTTCCCTTAAAGGGGAGAGTTCCCCGAAGTAGTATGTGAAACCCTCTACCACTTCGGGATTTCTCTGTATAACTTTTGCACTTACCGACAATATCCGCACCGAGAACACTCATAAGACCGTCCTCGTCGTAACCATTATCAATGTCAATCCCAACATATCCGTTGTCGGCAAACACAAAACCACAGTAGTCATAATAACGATTTTCTACCATATCGAGAGCTGTCTTGAAGTCCGACCAAGTGTTAGGGTTGGTTGAGGAAGCGGCTTCGTTTTCCCATGCTTTCATAGGAACTTTACTGTTATCCGAAGCACACACCCATTGATTCAGATTTTTTAATTCTTCCGGGATATTATCGTAGTTTACCATTATAAAAGACCTCTCCTTTTTGCCACCTTACGCTCAAGCTCATTTATCAACTTCCAAACGGTGTCCTGTTTAATGCCTTTTTCTTTTGAAAGCCGATACACATTGTCCGGGATAGTATCGCCATTGCGGTAAATCTCAAGAAGCATGGCTCTTTCGGAATCTGTGAAAGTATCAAGAGCGTTCTTACACGCCGACCAGTTGTTTTTATCAGCGTCACTATGGAACTTTGGTTTTTCGTGTCTTGCGTAAAAACGCAGACAATGATTTACATATTCGGAATAGAATACTCTGCTCATTATTTGCCCCTCTTTCTGCCAGTAGAATTTTCTTTAATTTCTGTACCCTCGAAGTACCACTTCTTATCTACACAAATAGGGTAGTCCGGCTTATCTGATTCCACGATTGTACCTGTGTCGATAATGTGCTGTGCCGCTGATACCGACAATGAATTTTTCACAAAATCATTACCAGTACGAAGTAGAGAATTTACTCTACCGTTCACATTTTTTAATTTATACATCTATTATCCCTCCTTGTTTTCTTGGAATTTAACACCGCAATACTCATAAACCAATTCCCGGTATTCCTCTAAAGTCATATCTCCCTCAACAAAGGCTTGGTATTCGTCTATGAGAGCGTCTGATAATTCCGGCAATCTTTTTCTCATACCCCAACCGTATTTATCGTGCGTGACTTTAATAGGAATGGAGAGAAGAAGTACCATTGCGGTGTCGATTGCTTTTTCTGTATCTTCTTGCCGCATACGAGTAATATCACTCTTTTTGACATTGATTACAGGTTCATTTACAACTGGAAGTCCCAGTTTTGCTCGCTTTCTTCGTTCAGCTCGATTCATTCTCTGACACCCTCTCTCAAAATATGAGAGTTCGGGAGAGTGAAAATCCAATCGCAGAACTCTCGCCATTCGTCCAGCTTATGAGCTTTACGCTGTTTCAACATATTTAACAGATTTTCATAGCTCATAGTAAGTGTTCGTTTCTGATTGTAAGAATCGGGCAACAACTGTACGAGACCTCTCCAATATCTTTTATCTTTTGTTTCCATGTATCTCTGTCTGAGCATTTCACAGTCTGCAATCACATTGATAAAACAATCCTCTAAATAAATGCCCTCATTGTTGATTTCAAAATCATCAATACTGAAATCAGAAAGTTCAATAGGCTTACTATGGATTTTGTGCATAGTAGACTGAGAATTAGCTGTCGTTCCCACCTTGTAGGTGTCAAACTCTTTCCACCAATAAAGGGGAGCGGTAATGTCTACCGATACGAAAATCTGACGAAGAAACTTCCTGTGTTCTGAGCCGCCTTTAATCAACCGAGCCATGAGGTCGTAGTCATTCTGTCCAATTTCGTATGTCTCGAACTGTGAGCAATCATGTTCTTTCGGGTTACAAAATCCCTCACGCTCTACGATTCCGCATTTTCCACAATCAACAGCCGGATAGCTGTCTGAGCGTTCCCAGCTATTCATAGGATTTCTCATACCTCTTATAGCGTGTTCAAAGCCCCACACATCGGCTTTCTCAAATTTAATCATAATCAATACCTCCGTTTCGCTTCGGACAAACTCGCCATATTACGAGCTTTCAAATCTTCATAGAAGTTCTCATTCGCATTTACTACCTTGTAGCAAGGTCGGTCTCCGAAGAATACACAATAGCAATCTGTCAAATTTTCGTGAATGACAGTGGTGTATTCTTTCGTCATGGCACAGCCGCCCATAGCTGGGCTACCGTCCGATGTAACATCAAACCCGGTACAAGTGCTACCCCAAACCTGTGAAAATACCTCAATATCGAAGTCCACATGAGATAGGAGCTTTGTTGTTTTAGCCTTTTCCTGTAAGGCGGCGATAAACTCCTTGTCGTGTGCGAGTAAATCCTGTGCTTTATAAAGCAAAAGCTCTAAGTTCGGCGGTGTAGGATTGTAGTAACCCATAGCTACACCCCCTTGATACGAGCCGCTATCATATCTGCTGTATGAGTGTAGAGAACATTCGGATAAAGTGTGCAAGCTCTACCGTAGCTGTTCCAATTTTCCTTATTGTCAAATGCTCCCATGTGCCACCTAATACAGTAGAGTTCTTCCTCTGTCAGTTCAATCAATCGCTGTGCGATAATTACTGACTTCTCCCCATGACCGGGAAGAATGGTAGCATTGTTATATTCCCAATGTTCATCGTCTGTGCGTATGTAATTATCCAGTTTGCACAAATCATGGAACATTCCTACGATGTAAGGACTTCTTTCTAACTGCCAGTTAAGCCCCAGCTTTTCGGTCATATCTACCAATGCTTTCGTCACTTCGTAAGAGTGGTCGAATAAAGCACCGTCATATTGTCCATGATGATGTATGGAAGCTGGTTTATCGAAATATCCCATGTCCTGTAATTTGAGCGTAACCTCTTGAGGGACATATTCGCTCATAAGCTCCGTAAATCTATCTATTCTTTGAATATCCATTGTTTACTCCTCTCCATGAGGGCAACTACCACAATCATTCATACTTGCCCCGAAGCAACCCTCACATGAATCTTTTTCCGAAAGCTCCACATACTTATTTAAGTACCAAATCGCTTTCTTCATATCTTCGATACCATTCTTGCGTTTTGCTCGATACAGGTATTTGAAAGCATTACATTGACAGAAATTCTTTACAGCTTCGATACCTTGGGTTTCTATCATTACCTCAATGCACTCAAAATTACCTGTTTCATAATGAGCTGGGTGGTTTACATTATCTGCCATACAGCACACCTCCTATAAAGCCCGGGAGAGTTCCCCCTCCCGGTTGCTGTAATTTATCCCAACAAAGCGTCAAGGTCTAAACCTTTCGCTGGTGCTGGTGTGCTTGCCTGTTTCGGTGCGGCGGCTGGTTTTGCTACATTTCCTCCACGCCCGATTGTCAATGCACGAGCTACTGGTTCGGTATCGAAACCGTCTGCCGGAGATTTATCTCCAAGGTTGGCGAAAGTAACTTCTTTGTTCGGGTCTTTATTTGACGGAACTTTTGTATGAACAACTTCCGCTTTAATGTAATGGTTAATAAGTTCTTCCGGGTCTACATCTTCAAGAGCATAATCGCCCATAGCAGTTTTGGCGAAATAAGAGAAAGCGTTCAAAGCCTTTTCGTTATATTCGTCGTTTGCGTCTTTGATAGAGAAACGCTCTGTGTGGGTAGCCCCCTGTGCATTGACGAGTTTTACCTCAATTCTTCCGAAATCCTCGTCATAGGTTGCGTCATAAATGCGGAATACATATTCTCCCTCCGGGATAATTACAAAACCGCTTGTCATAGGTATTCTTGCCATTTTATTTGTCCTCCTTATTCTGCATATTCAGCCGGGAAAATAATACCGATAGTAACTGGTTCTTCACTTGCCAGGGTAGGATAATTCTTAATCACAAGGGCTTTACCCTCGCTTGTTTCTTCCACAGCATTGATTTTTACATACATTTCTACACAGTCTTTACGCTCAATAAGAGAGTAATCTGTATTGGTAATACCAACTTTGTTCATACCATTTTCGGTAGCATAGATTCTGATACAATCTTTGATAGCACCGTCAGCATAAGGCATGATTGCTTTGTACAGTTCGCAAGGGTCTGTGAAACTGTCATAGTTAATGACCTTTTCGACACTCTCCGGCATAGGAAGAATATCGCTTGCTGTAATACTGCGAATGTTATCGGGAATCTTCATAAATACATTTTCAAAGCCGAGCCAGCGTTCTTCATTCTTCCGAACATAGATAACACCGTCAGAGCCGAGTGATTTTACAAACTTCTGAAATTTCATAATCAATGTCCTCCTTATTTAACCGTCATGCGGTACTGTTCTGATTTTTTCTGATACTTGTCAAGAAGTCCGTCTGCTTTCAGAGCGTCCTTATCAATGGAAGTTGTCTCAGAACGAGATACCGTCCATGTATAAGCAGAACCTTTGACTTCAACTTTTTTATCTCCCTCTCGGAATTGCTTCATAGCGTGTTCCTTGATAATGTCATTGATTTTTTTAAGACGCTTTTCTTTGTCAGAGGTAGAAGCGGCTACTTCGTCCAGCTCCTTTTTCAAGCCCTCTGCTTCGGTAATCAATGCTTCAATATCTGTCTCAGGAGCAAGAGTGTTAGTACGAAGTGCTTTAAGAATCTCAGCGTCTTTCTTCTCGTCGTATTCCGGAGAGATACCAGTATCTACATAGTCAGCCCACCATTTTTCGACCTGTGCTACCTTATCTGCAAAATTCGGGTAACGCTCAGAAACCTTGAACTCAACAGTAATAGTGTTCTTGATATTCGGAGTGTACTTATCCGGCTCGGAATAATCTTTTTCTTCAAGGAATGAAGCAACCATGATTACATCGTCCACTCCTAACAGGTAAGCATATAGAGCCGCCTGTAATGCGTAATACTCGGGAGCGTCATTCTGCCAGTCCTCAATACGCTTTGTGGTTTTCATTTCCAGTACGGTATCAACTACACCGTCCTCATTCACTCCAAGGTAGTCCCACATACCGCCGAGGTGTGCATTTTCCGGGAAGAAATCTCCCCAAGTTTTATTGAAGTAGTCAGCACCGTAACGGTCAGTAGGAGTAATCAAATCCATACCGTAAGACTTCTTCATATAATCAGCCTGTTTCGGCTCGATTGTTTTACCAGCGATAGTGTAAATTGTGTCCTCGAAAGGAAGTTCAAAGGTTTTGGTAATCGCACACCACATTTCAAATGGGGTAGACCAAGGATTCAGCCCAAGGATTGTAGCGAAACGAGTACCTGTGATTTTCTTAGTTCTTTTCGGAGGGGTAATCTGAATACGATTACCCTCAAGCCATTTAAGGTCTGCCATTATTTCTGTACCTCCTCATACATAATTTCTAATCCATAAGCAAAAGCCGCACTATGCTCAATTCGACAACCTCTTGCGTTTTCCCAGCCCTCACAAAAGTAAACAGCGTGACATAAGCTCATGTTCTCTAATGATTTAGCAAGGAAACATAATGGAATCTGCACAACCCCTCGTGCTTCCATGTTCTCGGTACTATACCATTCATCAGTAAACAGCGTGTTTACGACTTCATATCCTTTTTCTTCAAGAACCTTAATCGCCTTTTCTCTTGTAGCAATAATTTCTTCATCGGTTTTGCCAGCCATAGGCTGAGATAACATTGCTTTTTTCTTCATTATTTTTGTACCTCCTCTAACATCGTTGTGATTCTTTCAATCATGGCTTCGCAATCAGCCTTGGAGATTACTGTAAAGCCCTGTGTCTCAACTGCAATTTTCGCAATCAATTCTTCCTTGCTTGGGTCAGCGTCTTTCAGCTTTTTAAGAACCGCTTTCAAGCCTTTAATCTGCAACGAAGTAGCATTGTCTGTAGGAGCTGTCAGATTTTCTTTTACTTCCTGTCTCTGCTGAGGTGTAGCTGGTGCTTTTGGTGCTTCTGCCGGAGCAGTAGGAGCTTCCTGTTTACCGAGATTTGCGTCGATAGAATCACTTTCGCAAATATCAAGTGCTAACATATACAGATAGCGTCTCATGTAAGTAATAGAAGAACCGAGAGCTTGCATTTCATTTGTAGCCTGTTTTCCAGCATTGCTTACGATAGGAGCAATCTGATTGAACGGAGCGATAAATGCTACGCTGTCCTCCGGGTTATCTGTATTTACGATTGTCATAGTGGCTGTATCGGCTGTGAAATTCACAATCGGAATCAAACCAACCGTAGCGAAGATACGAATAGCAGTAGGAACAATATCGTCCAACTCGAAGTATTTGAATGACAGGTGCATATTCTTACCTGTTTTTGATACATCAGAGTTAAGGAACTGTTCTCTTGCCTTAATGAGTTTCTGATAAACATTTTCAATTTTTGTAGCTGTTGCCATTTTCTTAGTCCTCCTTGTTGACTTTTTTCTTTCCGGCTTTATGCCTTTGAAGTCGTTTACACGCTTCTTTGCCATTTCGATATAGAATGTTTTATCTACATCTTCAATGGTTAAATGATTGTCGTTGTCGATGATACAATGGTCGGGAAGCATTTCTATTTTCGCTTCTGAATCGTCCTCCGCTTTGACCTTATACAACTTTCCATATTTCGTATCAGCGGTAGCGTAAACTCTGTTTACCTTTTGAACAGGTTCTTTCGTATCGCCTACGACATGATAGGCTTCACGATATTTTGCTCCGGCTTTCGCTATAATCTGAAACTGGAAAATATCATCACAACTGTTGATTGTGTCCTCTACAGGTGTACCATTGACGAAAAACTCTTTCAGAGCGGTAGCAACGATACAACATGAGTTATTGATGTTGAACGCCCCAACTGTAGAGACACCTTTCACAAGGTAGCCGCCTTTGGCTTTTGCTTTACCTCCGGGTTGTACCTCGACATAGTTATTTACATCTTTCTGAGCAATCTTTACGACTGAATCCTCCTCAAGCTCAAAACCTGTACGATGTTGCCATTCGTCGCAGATTTCATTCAGCTTTTCAAGGTCTGATTCGTCACATTCGACCATGATACCGTCGGTATTGAGCTGTACGATTTTCAATCCCGGAATGTCTTTGTAAAGGTGCTGTGCCAGTTCCATAAGGAACAACTGTCCTGTAATACAAACCGAGCGTCCCATAAGTGGGTCGAAAAGGTCATTGTATTTATTCAGCAATGCACCGTAGGTCGTATTGACTACCAGTTTTAGAGCGTTTGCTGTAGCTTTATCGCCGCTCGCTTTTGCTTTCATACGAGTTTCCAACACATTCTCGAATACTTCCGCAGACGGAATATTTCGTGAAGTGTACCCACACAATGTCATAAGGTGTGGATAATAACTCGCTACATCTTTATTTTTGATTCGTCGAGTACCTGTTTCTTCAAAGAAATAGTTCGGGATAGCGGCGTGTATTCCACCATACCCAACCACTCCGGGACAATCGCCTATCTTAAATTCCAGCTTTCCGCTGAAAATTTCTTTGTCCGATAAAGAATCGTCATACATCTTATCGAAGAAAGCGAACACTTCCGGCGGTATGTACTCACGCTTCAAATTTTCCGGGTATTTATACTGTCGTTCATCGTCGTGTGGCTTCTTGCTTGCTTTAAGCATTGCCGCTGTCAGCTTGGCATTTGTCATACCCATAGCCTTTGTGTCGGAAAGCCCAGCCAATCGCCCGATATGGACTTTGTTCTTGAGGTAGTCCTTACGAATGTCAATCAGCATTTCCGTCGTATCAACATCGTGGTCGCAGTAAAACTCTGTCTCTGCTTTTTCTTCCTCAGTCAGAGGACGGTCAATATCAAAAGGTACGGTACTTTCTTGCACATTGATACCTAAGTGACCCTCGATAGCTTTAAGGCTTAAACCCATTTGCATATCGTCCTTTATATCCACATTGTTGAAGTTGAAATAGAAATCCCGAAGCATTGGACATTCCCAACCTTGACCGCCACCGATGATGAAATCGTTGACTTTCTTTATATCTTGTGGGGTGTACCCGGCGGCAATCGCTTTGATGATGAACTGGTCGTAATGCTTACTGTTGAATCCGATGTAAACATTTTCGCTGTCCAAACAGGCGAGAAGTGCTTCATTGTCATTCCATATACGAGTTCTCGTGCCTGTTTCTTTATCCTTGAAACACACTAACCAGTCATAGGCGAACACCTCACAGTCATAACTAATTAGACCCAAATTTACACCTCCTACTCTACGAAATAGCAACCGTTCTTTCGGTAGGTCGTACATCGTTTTTTATACGATTTGACAAGGTAGCCTATATCGTCCACGAAGTCATACGCTATCGGGTCTGATTTTCCCTCAAAGGTACGAGCAATTCGCCCGATACTCTGTGTCACAACCGCATAATCTTTCTGTGGCGTTGTAAGATACAATCGTTCCAATCGAGGAACATCTAACCCCTCTTTAGCGAGAGAGTAGGTAGCAAAGAGATATTTCTTCTTGCCGCTCCTCATATCTTCGAGGGCTTGTTCTCGTTTAGCCTTGCCAGTCTTACTTGTCATTTTCCCGCTTATCATCACAGCGTCTTTTCTCATATCAGCCGGAAGCAATCTCATAAGCTCCTCAAGGTGGTTAAGCCTGTCTGATAAAATAAGAGACGGTTTGCGTTCGATAGAATCAGCAATCAGCTTGTTTCTTGCGGTGTTTTCGGTAAGGTAGGTAATCAATTTCGCATAGTTCAGCGTTCCGTCTGTATTCAGAGCTTCCCGGCTGATTTTCAAACCTGTGTTGACAGGAGCAATACCTACTTTCATAATTTTGTCTGCTACCGCTTCATCGGGGACTTTATAAGCAACTTCTCCAACTAAAGCATAGGTAGCTTGAATCATACCGTCAGAGCGGTGTACCGTTGCTGACAGTCCGTATTTGTGTCTTGCTGATAGACTGTTTAATACTTTCTGATACTGCGTGACTGCGGTAGGACTGCCGCTGACCCTGTGTACTTCGTCTGTGATAATGCAATCCCAGTAATCTTTATACTGAGCCAAATCCAGCTTACACATGGTCTGAATTGTTGCGAATGTGATACCTTTTCCGAGATTTACCTTTCCCTCTGTGATAGTACCCATGAGTGATTTACTCATGTACCTTTCAGCTCGTTCTTTACTCTGTTTGATAAGGTCGAGAGTGTGACACAACCATAATGTACGCCGACCGAGCCTTGCGGCAAGAGCGATACCCATTTGAGTTTTACCGCTTCCGGCGGCACTCTGTAAGATACCGTATTTAGCGTCTACCATAGCCTGTACAGCGGTTTCTTGGTAATCATAGAGTGGAACATCAGTCTCGTAATTTACAGCCACAGGAGGGGCAAATACGCTCTCAAAAGTGGCATTGTCTGTAACCTCTTTAGGTAACATACGAAGTACCCCAAAAGGAAGTATCAATTCGTCTCCTCGAGTTTCATAAAGATGTAAAACTCTCGGTGTATTACCCAGCCAAAAATTCATACGAGCTTTCTTGGCATATTCCGGGTTCGGAATAGATAAATTTTTATTGCACCAAATCAACATTTCGTCTGTTGGTTCTGTCACAGTTAAGGTGTTCGATACGCTTATGTGCATAACTCAATCCACCTTTCCAATGGCACTCCATACTCTCGAATGTCATTTGTATTTAAGGTTGATTTTTCATAGGACAAAGCCACGAGCGAGAAATGAGGTATCATTACGATTTCGTCCTCACTTACTTTCAATGCGAACCAACCCTCGTCATTGCCGCACATTTTCCATAATTCCATAGAAAGGTGCTGGTTTTCCTCTACTCGTGAGAGAGGGAACTTTCCTCTCGAACAAACCTTGCAATCAATGAGATAAGGTGTTTTATGCTTAACCGCTATCACATCTGCTGGTTGCCCGGCGGCGTTCTGTGCGAGATTGTGCGACCAAAAACCATGTTTGAAAAGAATCTCACAGAGTTCAGCTTCAAAGGTGTTACCCAACTTCTTATTAGTAGCCATTGATTTTTAACACCTCCTCGATTTCCTCTGCAATCGCTGAATCATTTATGTAACTGCTTAATTCACGAATACATTCGGAAAGCTGTTCGATTTGCTCATGGTAATGGTTCGCACATTCGCTTCCCATATACTTGTCTATCAAATCCTCGAAATCTCTTGATGATAGAATAGTTTCCGGTCTGCCATTACTCATTGTCAGCATTTTCGGCATGGTCTTTTACCTCCTTTTCGTAATCAGACATAAGCTCTAATATCGCTTTGCTGTACGATGTGGAAGTGATACCGTTGTCCCATGCTTTTCTTGCACCGTAATCTCCCATGTTATAAGCCATAAGAGCTTTTCCATAATCGCCCTCATACTTCTCGATGTACGAACCGATAATCTTAATGCCGCAGAACACATTTTGATATGGATTTAGCATATCTGCCGCTCTGTATTCTTCTTTCAGCATTTCGTGATTGATTTTGTTGATTTGCATAAGACCGTAATCATCGGTACTTCCTATAGCGTCTTGGTCGAAATCACTTTCACGCTCAATCATTGCCATTGCCAGCGTAACCGGGACGTTTTCATCGACACACACCTCATAGATATATCTTTGTAAACTATGTGAAAGAGGTACATCGAAATAAGTTATGTCTTTAACTTCCGGGAGCTTTTCTGAATCGTATGTAGGTACTTCAACTGTTTCTGTGATAGTTTCGATTTTCTTAGGGGCTGTGAATCGTCCTGTCAAAAAACCTACAGTAGCACCAATCAGTACCAGTATTACGATGATTGCATAAGCCTGTATCACAACGAGCTTGTGTTTATTGATTTTTATTTTTCCTCTACATTGCGTAGCCATTTTTGATACTCCTCCTCATTTTCCGGGTTCTCATAAAACGCTGTTATGATACCCACCAACGGACTTGCGAGGTTTTGAACCTGTTCGTCAGACAGATTCATTCTCTTTTTCCTTTACGATTTTCTCGCACTCTGCGAGAATTTGCTTCGCCTTGGGATATGTGTAAACCCCTCGAAGAATACTTGATAACATAGGCGGCTGTACTTCGTAACCTCGCTCACGCAGTAGCATAATCATGTCCACCTGTGTCATTCCTAAATCAGCCATTCTCGACTTAATATCGCTCACTTGTTTTTCCTCCTTTCGCAGTTCTCGAAATCGGAATTTGTATTGACAAAAAGACGAATTATTGTTATTATTCTTATAAGACTAAAGATAATTTTTGCTTCTCAAAAATGCCAGTTTTCGAGAGGTTGTCTTTCTTATTGTCAATTCGTGTTTTCCGAACTTCATGTTCTTATTCTAATTCTTATTATGCGAATTGTCAATAGTAAAATTCGTTTTTTACGAATTATTTTTTAAGGAGGTGCTTCGCATGACATTTCGAGAGAATTTGAATAGGGTTTGCAAAGAAAAAGGAACGAACCTCACACGAGTTTGTAAAGACCTTGGCATTTCCACTTCCAAGGTAACTGCAATCAACAAAGGCTCAATCCCCTCAGAAGAAATGCTTTTAGATTTTGCGAAATATCTGAATTGTTCAGTAATGGATTTCTTCGCTGACGATAACACTCTCATTGAAGTTACTCCGGCTGACGAGGACGAAAACGAATTGATAAACGGTTATAGAAATATGTCGAGACAACAGAAGCATAGACTTATGGCGTATTTCTATAAGCTACAAGAGCTTGACAACGAGGATAAATAATTGGAGGTGGTACTATCAAAGCGGTAATCTACGCTCGATATTCGAGCCATAACCAAAGAGAAGAATCCATTGAGGGTCAGCTTCGAGAGTGCCATGAGTTCGCATTGAAGAATAACTTCTCAGTAGTGGACGAATATATTGACCGAGCCATATCCGGCAAGACGGATAATCGCCCCAGCTTCCAAAGATTGATAAAAGATAGCGAAAAAGGTCATTTCGACGCTGTAATAATGTACACGCTTGACCGTTTCGCTCGTAACAGATATGATTCAGCAGTTTATAAAGCGAAACTGAAAAGAAATGGTGTAAGGGTCTTTTATGCAAAACAGCCCATGCCGGACACGCCGGAGGGTATCATATTGGAATCTGTTCTCGAGGGCTACGCAGAATACTACAGCGAAAACCTCGCCCGAAGTATCAAGCGAGGTCTCAAAGAAAATGCTTTACATGGTATTGCTATGGGTAGTGCGTGTCTCGGATATAAAATAGGCGAGGACAGAAAGTATGAGATTGAACCTGTCGGTGCAAAAGCTGTACAGTCTATCTTTCAAATGTACGCCGAGGGAAAATCGAAAACTCAAATTGTAAATTGGCTAAATGAACAGGGCTTTAAGACTTCCCGGGGAAATGCTTTCAACAAAAACAGTTTGAGTAGAATTTTGAGAAATGATAAGTATATTGGTGTTTATCGTTTTGATGATGTGGTTATAGAGGACGCTATACCGCCTATAATCGACAAATCGTTGTTCGATAGGGTACAGGCTACCTTTAAGCATAATTATGCCGCACGAGCCAAAAACAAAGCCAAAGAGGACTATTTATTATCAACAAAGCTGTTCTGTGGTAAATGCGGAAATCCTATGATTGGAGAAAGTGGTACTTCTAAGACTGGGAAAGTTCATCATTACTACAAATGTGCCGGAAGAAAGAGACAAAAGAATTGCGACAAAGCAACCGAAAAGAAAGAATGGATTGAAAAGCTGGTCGTAAAATTTACGGTGCAATATGTTCTTACTGACGAGAACATCGAAAAGATTGCAACAAAGGCTATGGAGCTTATCAATAAGGAAATGGAGGATACCTCTGTTCTTATTGGCTTACAGGGTGCTTTGCGTGAAACAAATAAAAAATTGAAAAACTTAATGAACGCAATCGAGCAAGGTATTATTACACCTACTACAAAAGATAGGCTCGAAGAATTGGAACAGGAACGACTTGACCTTGAGGGGCAGATTGCTCGTGAGGAAATGAAAAAGCCGCTCCTGTCGAAAGAGCGTATCATGTACTGGCTCATTTCGTTCAAGAGCGGCGATATAAACGATGTTGAATATCAGCAGAGAATCATTGACACGCTGGTAAATTCCATATTCGTTTACGATAACGACGATGGTGGTCGCAGAATTGTACTGACATTCAATGTTTCGGGGAATAATACCCTCACTATCACGAGTTCGGATATTGAGGGCATAACTCCACCAAATAGTGCAAATCCGAACCCACTATTTTTCGTGAAGCATTGCTTCGGATTTGTTTTAGATACACAGGGCGTAGACTTTTAGTCTGCGTCCTTTTTCGGTGTCTTGTAAGTATTTGCCAACTTGGAATCTCTCAATCCGGCTGTAGTTGGGTCGGTTACGATACCAAGGATAGACAATACAGCGAACAAAGCGTTGATGATTGCCGCAAGCTGTTCATTCAAGATACCGAAATCCCACTCATAACCAAACGGAGCGGCTACAACCTGTGCCAGTAACAATACTGCCGGAATCAAAGTCAGCCAAAAATTCTTATTCTTAATTCTTACTTCCCAGTTAATCATAGTGTTTTCCTCCTTATTTTGGGTGTGTGAAGTAGTTAAAGTAGTTCAAATCTTGATTTTGCGGTAACTTTTGCTATATACACGCATTATAGAGAAAGTTTACGCAAAAACCGATTTTCGACTACTTTTACTACTTCTAAAACAATTTGTTTACTTCTTTCTGCACCGCTACAGGGTCATAACCAGCCTGTTTCAATCTCTGAGAGCGAGTTGGTTCATTGCCCCAAGTAGACCAACGAGGGTCTGAGCAAGTACCATTGTAAATCTCTTTTGCGATTTCAGCCGCAGATTTCTTTACAGTTGGATTGCCCTGTGAAGCGGCTGTGCCGGACTGAGTAGTAATGAAAGCGTCGAAACCAGCGTTTTTCAACTTTTTCATTTGAGCTTCGGCGTTTGCTTTTACGCTATAAGCTCCGACCTGTACTTTATACAGACCTCCGGCAACTACCATGTATGTATCAAAGCCTTTTGATTTCAGCTTTGCTACCAATGCGTCAGCATTTGCTTTCTTCGAGAAAGCCCCTGTCTGCACCCTGTACAGCGTTTTTCCAGTAGATGGTGTAGTTGTTCCACCTCCGCTTGAAGTGCCGCCTGTGAGCTGTTTAGTGACCTCAGAAGCAAGGTCTCCAAGTCTCGCATATAACCAGTTTCCCGGACAGCTTTTGTTTGCAAACCAACGGTGTACAGTAATAACCATTTCGTCAGCTTTTGGGGCATAATTGAGAGACTTGTTTTTATCTGCAAACCATAATAGCTTTTTCTTTCCATTACGCTTGCAAATATCCACGCACAGCTTAACAAGAGAAGCATACACCTTACTATTCATTGCATAAGGTTCGCTCTTATCAGAAGCACATTCAATGGTAACTGCTCGCTGGTCGTTTGCATTGGAAGAAGAACACCACGAACGGTTTTTCTCCTCAACAATCAATGAAATACGACCGTCTGTACCGATACCATAGTTACAGCTTGCTTCTCTGCCAGCCGGGAAACACCCAGCGATACTCTCACAAGACAACTGACCTACCACACAATGAGGTGTAATACGGTCAATGGCGTGTGTTCGTAAGCCGGAATGATTCGGGCTAAGTTTTGTGTAAGACACTAAAGAACTGTTACCCATTTTCGATTCCTCCCTTTCGTTTATAAAAATGTGTTGCCATTGGAACATTTCTGATATACACGCTTTATGTTTTCAATCGCAAGAACAGCCTTATTGTTTTTATACTCCGGGTGTTCATGGCAGTATGTTTCGTAGCGAGTAATATCCTCAAGAACTTGGTCGAAATGTTCCTTTGAATGTCTTAGGTCGTGTAAAATTTCATCATTGAACCTTAAAATTCTGTACCTACAAGTTGTTGCTTCATTTTCTGCAATCAATTTTGTAAGTCGATTTAGGCACTCAAGATTGTTTCGTTGAGCTGTCTCTATCGAAGAAATGGTAGCGGAGAACTTTTTCTGAATAGAAATACTTTGTTCATGCCATTTCGGATAGAGGGCGGCTTGTCCAATGACTTCCTGTAATTTCTGCTCTTTTTCTTCTTCCTGTTTGTATTTAGAAATCAAATGTTCTTTGACGATTACATATATTTTCCATAAAAATATCAGAGCAGTAATAACCAGCACGACCGAAGCCAGCGTTATATCGCCAAAGACTTGTAAAAATGCGTCCATTCACATTCCTCCCCATTCGTAATAATGAAATGGGGAGAGCTAAGACAGCCCAACTCTCCCCGACGAACTTACCCGATGATAAGTTCTTCAAGTTCGAGGTCAACAAGCAGTTCACGAACTTTAGGTTTAATAACCTCTGGAACGCTTGCATAATCTCTTTTGCCCTTGATAATAAGAGCTACATAAATCATTGCCATAGTGTCTACCTCCTTTCTTGAAATAAATATCAGTAAGTTCCCAAATATTTTAAGGAACATTTTACTGCACCTCCAACAGTTTAGAGACTTCCTCTCTAATGTTTGCCGGAACATCGTCGATAGTCTTGATACCCTTTTTGATAAGAGCTACATAAATTTTTGCCATGTTAGATTGCACCTCCTGTAATCATCATTTCGTAAACTTCTGCAAGAGCAACTTGTACATCTGTCAAGCTGTTTGCGTTAGCCATGATTGCCGCAGTAATCTTTTCGGTAGATGTTCTTTCTCTGAAAGAAAGATAGAAAGTACCGTCAGACCATTCCATTTGCTGTACGAAAATCATATCCTTAAAAGTTTCTGTGGTTTCTCCGTCAGAGACGGTCATAGTAGAGAGATTGTCTTTGAACATAGTCTCATCTACTCTTGTTTTGCTGACGAAATTATCTCCATTCTTACCAAGTCCTTTTAGACTTCTTCCGTCAGCGAGTGTGATTGTGTACTGCATAGCGTTACCTCCTTTAATTTGTTAAATAATGTATCCATATTGCTTCGTTGTAACCTACTCATTATCTTGTAATGATTTCTGAACCATGAGGTGTACCAGTCGGTAAAGTCTTTTTCAGTCATTTTAGGGGCGAGCTTCTTCATTTTCCTACGCATGGCGGTAAGCCGCTTCGGATTGATTTTCTGAATAACTCTGCCAGTATCAGTAAGTGAATACTGTACTTGAAGAAATCTCCAATGCTCCGAAAGTTTACATATTCTCGTTTTACGAGTGTTGACTGTAATACCGATTTCTTTCGCAATTTCTATAATGTCCTCAAGCAATTCTTGTAAAAATTCTTTGCTTTCATGTATTGCGTAACTATCGTCCATATACCCAGCGTAGAACTCTACACCCTTGACAATCTTTACATAGTTATCAATAGGTATTCGATATGATACACCAGCGGATTGAGCCACTTGGTCTCCGATGTTTAAGTGCTTTCTCATAAACTTTTCTCCTGTAAGGAAAGATTTGTTTATGAAATTGTAGTTAAGCGAATTAAACAATCTATCCATGCAAGTCTCATATTCTTCATCAGTCATATAGGAAACATCAACTTTTGACTGGTCGATTGCTTTTCTCAAAAGCCACAAAGTATGTTCATCATCGACATATTTTTCAAACAGTTTGATAAGAATATCATGCCGGATATTGTCGTAATACTTTGAGAAATCTATGAGGAGAATATACCCCTCGTTAGATTTGTGCTTGAAATAGTAGCGTCTTAGATGTTTCAGAAGCCTTTTACGAGTAAAATCTATCCCTTTACCTTTGATACTTGCTCCATTGTCGTAAATCAGAAACCGCTCCAACGCTGGGTTTAGCACCTCGTCGCAAACAGCGTGTTTTACAATTCTGTCGTGAATTTGCTCGCCTGTAATGGGACGAACTTTACCACGCTCATGTAGAACAAATTTAGTTGTAGGAAGAAATTCGTATGTCATATTTTCAAGGTCTCTCTGTATCTTTGCCAGTTCCATGAGATAGTTCATTTCAAACTTCTGTGTTTGAGGTTTCCAATCGCTCCCTTGCTTGGCTCTTTTGTAGGATTCATAAAGCACATTTCCGTCAAATATCTCACGCTGATAACAGGAGCAGTCGTAACCGCCTGTGTCGTGTTTAGTATTTACCATATCGGAAGGACAATCTCTCCTTTCTCTGTCTGTGAAACGCTCAATAGGCTACTCAATCACAGAATCGAAATCCGGGCGAACGCCATTAGAGTTAGAAGCGTTGTTGTAGTTCGCATTACCGTTGTTGTTGACATTGGCGAAATTGGAAGCGGAATCAGAGATTGCCCTCTTGAATTTATTGTCAGATTTTCTCCAACCTTTGAGAAGATTTATCTCTGTCTGTATCATTTCAGCAAAACGAAGATATTTGTTCACATCAACCGGGAGAGTTTCGATAGCATACTGCAATTCCTGTGTGAGCCTATAGCACAACCCGATAGCTTTATCTTGGCAAAGCCGCCTTTCAATCAATTCCTCCATGTAGGTAGGATAAATGCTGTTTGCGAGAAAAACATTCTCGCCTATGGAGCGTAAGCAATCTACTATGACTTTTCGTTCGTCCTCAATAAACCATTCATCAAACGCTCGGTTCTTTTCCATAAGACGGTCATATCGGGATTTTTCTTCGGGAGTGAGTTCGGTATAACTTCTACCGCCGAACATTTTCGCCACTTTATTTTCAGCACGATTGTAGTCATATCCGAAGTCTCTAAGCAGTAAGTCCGTTACTTCTTTCCGCATTTTATAGAAGTGGTGGAACACTTCAAACTGTGACGCTTTTCGTTTTGATTTTAATACTGACATTTAATAAACCTCCGTTCATGCGACCCACAAGGGGTCGCAGATTTAAGATATACAGAAAGCCGGGCGAACGCCACCAGAGGAAGAAGCGTCGTAGCAGAGCGCACCACCGTAGAGGCTGACACCGGCGAAAAGGGAAGCGGTAACTACATCTCTCAGCCACCATGTAGTTCTGTTACAAATTCTGCTCGGCTCATGTGCGAACAATGGTAACTGTGATTTCTCAACTCGATAGTTTGACGGAACATTTGTACCGTCAGAAGTTGGACGGAAAATACCTCCATCGTAAACCATTTCTTCACACATAAGGTCTACTTCGCTGTCACACCATGCACCAGCGGACGGTCTACCATTCGCAGTAGCGTTCGTAAGATACACTCTGTGAGAAAGCACATGACCGCTGAAAGCCGCTTTAATAGTGTTTTTAGCCTGTGTCAGACCCTCTTTATACATCTTTGAACCGACATATCCACCTGTAGTAATGTTCGTGTCGTTCATCACATGGTTATAAAGACAAGTATCTGGAACGAGTACGACATGATGTTTGGTCGTGCTTGTATCTCCACAATTCAAGTAGTAATCAAAAGCGGCAATACGGTAGTTCACGTCACCGATTGTCCAATAATCTCCGATATACAAGTCGGTAAATTTACCACTCGAAATAGCGGCGTACTGTGCGGAAGTAACAGAACTTCCAAGGCTTTTTCCTCTGTAAATTGCATTATGAGCACCAGCGTTTTCAAACAACAGCGGAGCTACCATAGCTTCAACAGGCTCATTTACTTTCTTTTTCAAGTTGTCAAAAGTAATGGTTTTCAACCCTGTACCGTCGTGAATAGGAATCAGATTATCGCTACCGGGAGCGGTAATCTTCAACAGCTCGGGTACTTTCTTAGTTTCAATACTAATTGCACTCATTCTTTATTCCTCCTTATATTTCCAATCTGCGACGATTGCATTTCCTAAATCGTCTGTAAGTAAGATAGTTCCAGCCCCCTCAAGTGCGATAGGTGCTGTGAAATCATTGTGAATCGTCATATACTCAAGACCGCCTAAACGCTGGTCTACTTCGGTAATCTGATTCTGTAAACTTCCGGCTATGTCAGAAGAAAGCTGACCTTTAATGTCGGCAAACCAAGCGTCGAATAGAGCTTTCTGTTCACTTTCATAGGTACTCATTCTTTTCTCATACCCGGTCTCAATGTCTGTAAGAGATTTGTCTCCTTTTGCTTTCAGACCAGCAAGGTAAGTTTTGAGAGAATCATATTCAGCATTTGATAACGCCCTTACATTCTCTACAACATCACTTGCTTCTTTTCTGAATAGTGTTTTCTGTTCAGAAAAATAAGTCTGAAATTCTTCATACAGATTTGTACCATTTTCCAACATCGACATGATATGGTTCAATGCACCATTCATGCGGTTAGCGTCTTTTGCACCGAAGAAAGACTTCTCTTTATTGGTGTAGACGGTCACATCTTGGAAAGATACCGTACCGTCCGGGTTATTGACTTCGGAATATTTTTTCAATCCGTCCCAAACAGCGTCCGTATAGTTAGTAGGTAACAAAGTCCAAGCCATTTATAACCCTCCTTTCATTCCAAAATTCCATTGAAACATTCTCCTCCCCTCGCTTTGATTAGTGAGCTTGTTGTAAAGGTCAAGAGTGGCACTTTCCAAACGATTAAGTTCTTTGAAGTCCATAATGTTTCCATTATCCGCATATACAGGTGTCGCACCGTATGACCTTTTCAAACTCTTACTGTTGATAGTGTTCAGATTTTCTTCCAGCTTATTGATTTCATCAGCGTAGAAGAAATCTTTCGGAGTACGGTCACTTCCAAGGGAGTGAATCGTAAACTCGTCGTATATTTGCACAGCAAGCTCATGGAGATAGGCGAGGTTGTTTTTTATACGATTGAAGTCTGCGGCATTAAATTTATCTCCGACATACACACCGTCGATAAATTCTCCCCTCCAATTCGTTTTTGGTGTAGTCCACATCGTTTTAACCTCCTATTCTTCGAGCTGTTACTCTGCCCGAAAACGATTGCTTGAAATTGATAGTGTGACGGTAGATATTCACTTTCATATCCTTGTAGAACTCGTTCTCTTGATACACAATATCAGTAGCGTCGATTTCCGGGTTTCCTCGAGTATCATATTCATACTCAATACCAGCGGTATAATAGTCAGCCAGCCATGCGGCAAGCTCGTCTGCCATTCCTATATCACTTATAAGAGGGTTAGACCATTTGATAGTTTTACCTCTCGCATGAAGTGTTTTCGTGGCGTAACGCTCAACGATTTTATACCGATAACCTTGCACCTCAAGTCTGAAAGAGCCTGTCACTTTATATCGTAGAGTTACATAATAGTTACCCCAGTCAATAACTTCCGCTCGTCCCTCTTGTTCATCGAGCTTTGCAAAATATCCGTAAGAGGGGTCTTGAATGTAGTAGGTTTCCACCTGTCCGGCAGTAACGGTAACATCTTCATTTACCAAGTTCTCCTCTCGAGGGTTCTCTTGATAGCTGTAGCAAGGTACGACAATTTCTTTTACAAGCTCCTGTTTGATTGCTTTCGGAGAGGAAGTCATATCTTTTCGTGTCATTGTGAAGTCGGCAACATCACTCAGACTGAAATAATTCAGAACAATACGGTTATAAGGTTCTGCTGTCTTAGTAAACTCAACTTTCATAACATCGAAATCGTCAAAATCATGTATAACTACCGTTCTTTTTTCGATTTCTTCGCTGGTTACTTTCAGCTCACTCACGAAAACACCTGTTTTATAAGTACGGATAATGAACTCTGCCGGGAGAGCCTGTCCGAAAACAAACTCCATACCGTAATAAGCTCGAATAGCGTCCATACTTATTGTCACGATAGGGTTCTGTGAGAATCTACCGTCAGCATTTGAAATTTGCTGTGAAACATATCCTGTATTCAGGGATTTTCCGTTTCTTGGTATAAAGAACATCGAACCGTCAACAGGTGTATAATTCCCAGCCAGCGTAGCGTATTCGATTTTTTCACTTTCATTTAATACATTCGCTGACTTAGAGAATGTAGTTTCGCCATTCGTTGTAACTGTGGCTTCCGGCATGAAGCTCGATTTAATCTGAATATCCCCAAATCGTGATTGAGAAAGTGTGCAACGACAGGCGTTTGCAATAATCTGCAATGCTTCTTTGTGTTTAACCCTTGGGATAGGGTTATGTGTATAGAGCTTTTTCAATCTCGGGTCAATGTAGTATTTCTTCACGCCAGCGTCAGCAAGAATTTCTTCTGCCAGCGAGTAATAACTTTTACCTTTTGCACTGTAAAGCCCTTTGTTATATTCGGAATCCATGTTTCGGAAAATATCTTGACATCGGATAATGGCGGTATTATCGTCACTTTCCCATTCGGAACAAAGTAAATGATTTCCTTGAATCCATTCGATTTCGTCTGAATCGGGAAGTTGATAGCCATACATAATGTCCATTTCCTGTCCGGTCTCAAGATAGTTAATTGCCGATTTCGGATTGTCCACATTAAAGTAATGGTCGTAGTTTTTAAGAGTTACAGAGAAATCAATCTGCGGTACATCAGCCCCGATAGGGGAAACATAGCTGTCCAATGAAGAACCCATTACAGAATCGTTGTAATACACAAGTCCATATCCAAAGAGGATAGAGTATATTCGCAATCTACTTTGAGGGTTTTTCATTCTGTAAAATTTCAACTTAATGTAAGTTGTATTTTCAATCGTTTCTTCTGTACTCCATTTTTCTTTATCGTTTCCTCGAAACTCTATAGTTTGTCCTGTGCTTCCGATTACATCGAAATCAACAGGGTAATTTTCTCCGAAATTGATTGTAAGACCCTTGAAGTCAATCGCTATTGTATTCAGATTGATTACCACCTCAACAACAGCTTGTGTCAGTAATTTCTCACTTACAATCCCGGTATCATAATAGGATTTCCCCTGTGCCGGACGAGGTAAGAAAAACATCGAACCGTCAACACGAGTGAAATTTTCTTCCAGCGTGGCATAAATCGTATCGTCAGTATGTTCTCCGAAAATATTATCTTTGTTTGAATAGTAGGAGAACGCACCGTCAGCAATTTTCGCTTTCGCTTGTGCTTCTTGATTGACAAGCCCGAAAGAGAGCATGATGTACGCTCTCTCTCGGAGAGAGGATTTCATACTTGCTTTGTATTCTTTTGAAACTTTCTGCATAGAATCAATCCTCCTTACTCGCCAGTATCAATGAGATTTACTTTGCAATTCCTGTAATGTGTTGGAGTACCGTTTTTAGTAACCCAGTAGGGTTCTCCTCTGCGGTCTCCGCAGTACATTTTGATTGTTTTTCTACTGTTGGTTACAGGGTCGTTAAAGGTCACATAGACGAAGAAATTCTTTAGAGCAGATAAGATTCTTTCCCATTGCTCCGCAGTCAACCACGCCCACTCAAGACCGTCAATCTTGTATTGGTCTCGTCCGACCTTTTGTCCAACTACAGCACCGTTAGCGTCTCGCCCGGAATCAACAACTGTAGTTACGACCACGCTCACACCTCTTTTACAAGGTGGTAGCTCATAACCATTTATCTCTAAATATGCCATTCGCTACCACCTCCTTATCCTGTAAAACTGTAACCATTGGCATTTTTCTGACGTTCCACCGTATCGGTAATGGTACGATTACCAACCTGTACGATAGTCTGTTCGCTCTTATCAGCCTGTCTCTTGGTATCAGAAGCAATTTCTTTCAATGTAGGTTCTACATACTCATGGTAGAAATCTCTCATTGTACGAGACCAGTCATTGTCAGAGCTGTTGTTATAACCTCTCTGAGAATCTTCGTAAACCATGTGAGAAAGGTTGTTACCCGGGTCATATCCACCAACAGTAGCAAGGTTGGCGTTTATCATATCCGTACTCACAAGAATACTTCTGATAATTCCGTTTGCACATACGCTCATTTGACCTGTCATGTTACGCCAGTAGCCAGTAAACTGAGCCATACCAGCGACAATCGAATGTTTCATAACCTGTGCCAACTGGAAGCGATTTAGAACTTCTGTAGTACCATTCACATGACCTACAAGCTCTGCACCGTCCTCGCCAGCTACAAACATAGAACCATGAGCACCAGCACTCGGAGTACCCTTGGCATATTTTGGGATAGAACTCCACCAGCCACGACCCATGCTGTCAATCGTACCGCCGCTGGAAAAGAGTTTTACTCTTCCGTTAGCACCTACGATACCGCCGCTACTTAACCCAAAGAACTTTTTAATAGATGACCAACCGTCCTTGAACAGAGAGACACCTACAGAAACTTTGTTTCCAATCCAAGAAGAAAGAGAACTCCACCCGGATTTGAAAAGTGAAATACCAACGGAAACCACATGGCTACCAATCCAGTTCTTTATGCTCGACCAGCCGGATTTAATCAGCGAAATACCTTGACTGATAACAGGTATATTACCAATCCACCCCTTGACTGTAGACCAGCCGGATTTCAGTAGTTTAATTCCCTGTGACAGTATTGGAATGTTACCAATCCAGTTTTTCACAGTAGACCAACCACTCTTAATAAGCTGAATAGCCTGTGACAATGTAGGGATATTTCCTATCCAATTCTTTACTGTAGTCCAACCTCTCTTTATGAGGTCGATACCTTGAGAAAGAGTAGGAATGTTACCAATCCAGTTTTTCACAGTAGACCAGCCCGACTTAATCAAGTTGATACCTTGGGAGATAATTGGTATGTTACCAACCCAGTTTTTAACGGTTGTCCACCCGGATTTTAACAGTCCGACACCTTGCTGTACGATAGGTATATTTCCGACCCATTCCTTAACGGAAGTCCAGCCTTTTTTCAAAAGCCCTACAGTTTGAGATACGGTAGGAATGTTACCAATCCAGCCCTTAACGGTTTGCCAACCCTTTTTCGCAAGTTCTACACCTGTTTCAAGAGTGATACCGTCTTTTGTTTCTTCCTCCCACCAGTTTTTTGCTTTAGTCCACCACTCGGAAGCGGTATTTTTAAGTTCAATCGCCATTTCCCCAACAGGGCTTTTTTCAATGGCTTTAGTCAGAGGAGAGGTAATATTTTTGCTTACCCAGCTCTTAGCGTTTGAGAATTTTTCAGATAAACCCTCTTTGAATTTATTTCCCCATTCGCCAGCCGCTTCTTTGATATTATCAAGAGCGTTCTTACCGTCAGCTCCTTTAGTGAAAAATTCTTTACAGTTACCAGCCCAAGTCTGAATAGTTTCTTTTGCTCCCTCGAGCTTTTCGCCTACCCAGTTTTTGAACTCTCCGAACTTATTAGCAACACTTTTCAAAGCACCGCCAACTTTATTCGTTATTGTGTCCCAGTTAATTGCTACAGCAGTTCCAAGGGAAGCCGCACCAGCAAGAATAAGACCAATACCAAGAGGAATCCCGACACCAGTGCAAACAAGGATAAGACCGATAGCAAGGGAAGCCGCACCAGCAATAGCAAGTATCTTTGTGGTAACACCTTTTAATTTGTTTACCAAGCTATCCCAGTTAAGAGCAACCGCAGTACCGATTGAAGCCGCACCAGCCAACATTAAGCCAACGCCCAACGCTGTTCCAGCACCAGTAAAGGCAAGAATCGCACCGATAGCAAGTGCCGCCGCTCCTACGATAAGCAAGATGTTTGTTACGGTTTTTCTAACCTCATTTGTCATAGAGTTCCAGTTCAAACCTACTGTAGCCGCCAATCCAACAGCACCAACCGCCAACATACCAATACCAAGACCAGTAGCAACACCTGTTAATGCAAGAATCGCACCGATACCAAGTAAAGCACCGCTGACAATCGCAGTAAGGCTTGTGATTGAACTTGAAAGGTCTCCTGTCAGAGAATCCCAGTTAAGGGCAACCGCAGATACAAGAGACACAGCACCAGCGGCAATCATACCTACACCGAGCGGAATATTTACTCCTGTGAAAGCCAGTATTGCACCAAAGGTCAATAAAGCACCTCCGACAATACCCTCAAGTAAGCCGATTGTATTTTTCAGCGGTTTAGACATAGCGTCCCAGTTCAAGCCGACAGTAGTTGCCAATCCAACAGCACCAGCCGCCATAAGAGCGATACCAAGTGGTACGGAAACTCCTGTAAAGGCGAACAATGCACCCATAGCCAGCAAGCCGCCACTCACGATACCTGTGAGAATTGACAATGTGTTCGACATATCTCCGTTAAGGAACTTCCAGTTAATCGCCGCCGCAGTAGCAAGCGAAGTAGCACCAGCCACCATAAGACCAGCACCAAGAGGTACATTTACCCCCGAAAATGCAAGGAACGCACCAATGGCTAACAAGAATCCTCCTAAAACGGAAGTTACTGTTGTGAGTACCTTTGCCAGCCTTTCCGACATAGCGTCCCAATTTGAAATTACAACCGAAGCCAAGCCGACAGCACCAGCCGCCATTAAACCAAGCCCGAGAGGAATGTTCGCACCTGTGACAACAAGAATTGTACCGATAGCTAACATAAACCCACTACAGATTGCTGTAATTTCATTCAGAGCGTCAGTAATCATTTTTACAATTTCATCGACCTTAGAATTTACAAGGTCTCCGATAAAATCGTATTCCGGCAGTTCAAAACCTAAGTCTCCACCGCCGATACCACCGACACCGCCAGCACCGCCGCCACTTCCAAGACTGGAACTATCGTTAGGAGAAATGATGTTTAACTCGTCGATACCCAGTAGGGCATTTTTAAGTTTCTTTGCACCTTTCGCCGCATTACCAAGACCCTTTCCAGCGTCCCCGGCATTGTCAGCCAAATCCCCAACAGCACTCGCACCAGCACTTACACCGCTGTAATCAATTTCCGGCAATTTGAAACCGAAGAAACTTGCGATTGTATTTGCCAGTATTCTGATTACTTTAGCAAGAGCGATAGCATAAGGAAGCACCGCATTAAGAATCGGGATAAAGATATTACCCAAAGCTCGTGCCGCCTGTACAACCTGTGACTGTAAAATACGAAGTTGGTTCGCCGGAGCGTTCAATGTACGAGCCATATCGCCTTGAGCAGTTGTTACCTGTGTCATAATGGCATAGTAACGAAGCTGTGCTTTTTCAGCCTGTGTCATATCGGTAATATTTCTTTCGATACCAAGATTCCACGCTTCTTGCTGTAACCTTGCTTGTGACAAGTCGTAACCCAGTCTACGAAGCGGTTCAAGCTCGCCGGAGATACCCGATTCGAGTTTCTGCATAGCGTCAGCAAAGGAAATATTGAAGAACGAAGAAAGGTCATAACCAAGCTGTGTGAGGTTCTTACTCATTATGTAAGCTCTGTCACTTGCCACCCCGAAGCCTTCGGTAATCGTCATAAAGATACCTTGGTTTCTCATAAACTCGCCGGGGTCAATACCCATAAGTTCTCCAACTTGTTCGGCGTAGCGTCGAGCTTCTTCTGTGTATTTACCCATTGAAGCATTGAACAAGTTCAAGTTTTCGATATAACTGTTCGATTCAGTTATCCACGAAGCGATAACTCTTGCACCTGTTCTTACAGCTTGTATAGCCATTGTGAACTTCGCCCACAGATTTACATAGCTCGTAGCGGCTCTGTTGTTTGCCGCCGGAAGTGCGTTTGTGGCAGTAACAACTCGTCGGATATTTGTCGGTAAACGACCGAAAGCGTTCGATACCGTATTGAGCTGATTTGCAAGCGGAGCAAGCGAGTTTGATAACTGCTGTAATTGACTTGTAAGTGTAGCCCAGTTTATACCGTTGAGCGTTTGTGCCAACTGTGGTAATTTTTGTAACTGTGTAATGGCAGACTTCAACCCGGAAGCCTTACCAATATTGTTGAGCGGTTGCAATGCCGCAGAGAGCTTACCAAGACCCGAAAGGTCAGCGGAGTTCAAAGCGGAAGCGGCACTGCTGATATTTTTAAGCTGGTTTCCGATAGACGAAGAAAGTTTGATATTTCCAAGTCCTTTCAGTTTAGACAAACTGTCAGCCAGCCTATTTATCTTGTCCGCAGAAGAACCGTCAACCGATTTAAGGGCGGTATCGAGATTGCGTACTTGATTCGCTACGCTGTTTAACCCAACACCGCCCTTGACTGCATTTTTCAATCTTGACAAAGAAGCGGAAAGAGCGTCTATACCACCGACAGCCGAGGTTGCGTTTTGCTGTACTTGCAATTCGAGACTTTCGATTGTTGTAGGCATATTTACTCACTTCCTTTCTTAAATCGTTCATTGTTTGAAACCATATAGGCTTGCATATATCGCATACCTTTTTGTGATTTTGCTTTTTCCTTTTTACGATTTGCGTCCTCAACCGTTTTCTTATTGATAGGGTACGCTTCCTCGACATAAGGTTGAGCCTTTGTTCCTTTTCTGGCGAAAGCGTGTAGGATAGGAGAAACACGAGCCATTGCGTCATAGAAATACATACCTTGAAGCCATGCTTCTTGATTGAATCTTTCTTTTCTCAGTTCTTCCGCTTCCCGGTAATATTTAACGAGAGTGGAATCTCTATCCCAGTATTGCTCCTCCGTCATTCCTATTGATAAGTAATAGGGGAACTTTTTATAAAAAATCTCCGTATAAGGAAAAGGGGAAGCGAAGCGATTATTACGCTCGCTCCCCTCGTCAGCGGAATTATCATTAGGTAACGAGTTACTTACCAGCTCGCTACCCAGTCCACGTTTCCCTCAGATTCTTCGGGTTCTTCCACAAGAGCCATAATCGGTTCATTGTACATTTCTGCCAGCTTACCGATAAGCTCCTCCTTATTTGTCATACGGTTAAAAATTGCATTGATAGTTTCCTTTTTCTCAAATCTGTGATGTGCAAGGAACGCACCCTCAAACAGAGCCGGAAGTGTAGACATAGGCTTATTCTCAACCTCTGCGGCGATAAAGCCCTTTTTCTCCATTTCTGTTACGGTTCTACGAGTAAACTCAAGAACATAATCCTTTTCGTTATAAGTAAACTTCAACTGCTTTGCCATAATAATTTTCCTCCTAAGATTTTATGAATACCGCCTTTAACGGTCAGTCCTCCTCGAAGATACTGGGTTGATTTCCACTTCGATACTTCTTACTACTCCTCAACTATAGTGATAGGAGTAGACGGAGCGATAGAAATTTTCATATCTACAACTTCGTTTACACCTCCACCGACAGGGTAAACAGAAAGCTGTCCTTTGAATTTGAACTTACCGTCTGTACCTGTAGGTGTAACAGTATCACCGGATTCAGTACCTCCGAACCAAACTGCAAAATGCTTTTCAGTACCTTTCATACCTTTCAGCTTTTTGTAATCTTCAAGAGTGTAGTTCGATGTGAACTCAAGTGCGTCCAAAGACTGAATACCCGGAATATAAGTCTGCATACCGTCAGAAAGAGTAGTTGTCTCCAACATTTCCGGCGTACCACCTAAGTCCGGGAAGTCCTTAATATCAATTACCTTTGTCCATGTAGTTTCCCCATCTGTACTTTCCATAAGGAAAACCTTGTATGTGCTAATAGCCATGATTTTTACCTCCTGTATATAACTTTGTTTTTAGATACGATAGCTCGATAGCGAGCAACCATACGATAAACCGTAGCGTCCTCCTCATTCGGAACAGGGTTCATCATTATTCGTGTAAATCCGAGCTTCTGCATTTGCTCGTCAATAATTGCGATAATCGCCTTACATTCTGCTTTTTTACCGACTTTTTTGTTGGAATACACATTTGCTTCGTATAGAAGCTGTGCATGGTTTTCGATACATTCTGTCGAGCGAGTATTTCTGTAAATTTGATTGTCTGCTTCAACAAGAGACGCACAAGGGAATGACGGTGGAATTTTTACATATTCGCCAGTCATATAGATTGAAGAATACTTCTCACGCACCTTTTTTGATACGGTATCAAATACTTCTGATTCAATATCAATCATGCGAACACCTCCCTTGCTATCTCTGAAATTTCATTACAAACGGTAGTGACAGCTCGAGCCATTGGCATAACCGCCGGAGTACCATGAGTGAGTTTTAATGTACCCCCCTCGTAATAACCCCAAGTTTCTTTTTTACCGTTGCCCTTACCAAATCCACCGATTGTCATACCCAGCTCTACACCATGAGGGTGTGGGGACGAACCGGGCGAGCCATTATGATAGACACCAGCTCCAAACTCAATCCATACAGCGTCCTGTCCGTCGGCAATAACTACGGTCATATCTCCTCGATTGTCTACCGTAACTCTAACCTGTGCGAACTTTTGTCCTCCTCGAACCAAATCGTCAACAACTGCACCGTTGAATCCGCTTTGAGCTTCTACACATAATCGTTCAGCAACTCTTTCTCGGAGGAGTTCTGTCTTTTTCAGAATGTCTTGTTTGTAATCAGCGAGTTCTTTCATAGCTCTGTCAATGTCTTGTACCGATAAACCAAAAGAAATAACTCGTTTACCCATTACGACACCTCTACTTTTGTGATTGCAATAGAAACGCTGTTCAAGCTCTTGGCAACTTTCTTCACAATATAATCGTGAGGTGTAAGAACATTTCCGTCCTTATCTGTTACCAAAACTCCTGTTTCATCAATCGTGGGTTCTTTATCAACCCAAAGTATCGTATATTCGTCAATCGGAGGAGCGGTATTATCCATGACAATGACCTTGTCGTAAGATTCACTTTCTCCAAATTGGCGAGTGGTAGTTTCTCCTTTGGCGGCAGAGATATTAGCAAAATACTCTACCGGGTTATCGTGAATAACATTGTATTCCCCTGTATCATTTCCGTACTCGTCCTTAACAGCTTCTTTTCCTACAAACATTGCGTAATAGAATCTGCTTTTATTCCTCAACATTGCTCTCATTTGATTACCCCCACATTCGGAGTAATTGACCTCAACATTGATTTAGGAATGTCTGCATTTTCATACGAACGAGAAATACCATTTTCTGAGTGAGAAGTCTGTCCCTCCGCACCTCGCTTATTAAGCATATAAATGGCAATTTCGAGCTGTAAGTGTTCGTATTGAACTGGAACTTCTGTCACATCGGGGTCATACGGATATGCTCTTGCAATAATTTTTCTACCAGCAAGCATGAGATAGGTGGATAACACTTCGTCTGTGTCAGAGCCACCGACCATTGCTTTAAGAGCGGTAAGTTTTTCACTCTCTGTCATGTTAGCCACCTCCTGTAATCACTTAGCCGATTTCGTAGAATCCCTCGGTCTTAGGGTTAGTCTTAGGCGTACCTACTACATAACCGTTGTTGAAAGGTTTGTAGTAAACCTTTTCCTGTTTAGTAGCGTCCTCTGTAGGCTTCATAGTACCCTTAAACATCTTTACTGCTTTAGTTGCGTCAGTAAGAGCGGCAAGGTAATACTTACGAGAAAGAATTGTATTCTTTCTGATATTTGCGTCCTCAGCACTTCTCTTAGGCTGTTCAACTTCCACACCCTTTTTGTTGAAAAGAGTAACTGCTTCACGAGTAGCCATGATGATTTCGTCTTTCTTAGCGTCTTTCTTGGTGTAAATATTCACACCAGCAACAGTACCTACATATCCGCTTACTGCGAATTTCTCAACATACTGTAAAGTTTCTTTCAAAGACTTACGAATATCTGCTACGTTCGCCGCAGAAACAAAAGCGAAGATGTTCACACCCTCCAAGTTTTCAAGATTCAATACAGACTGTGCGTCTGCAAATCCATCAAACCCGAAGTTAGCAACAGGAACAACCTGTGTCGCTTTACCGAACTCTGCAAAAATATCGGCATTTACAGTATTGAACATATCTGTACCCATGTGGCGTACGCCTACAGGAACAAGCATAGGGTCAGTCATTTCCTGTTCATCAAAGTATTCAAATCGGTTCTGAGCCAACTGAATTTTGTACTCCTCCGGTGTGTAAGTAACTTCGATAGACTTAGTGTTACCTTTACCCATCTGTACTTTTTCTGTACCGTCAGTAGCCTTGTAAACATTGATTTTTCTTGTCATACCAGCAGTACCCACAAGAGAATTATCAACAGTACAGAACTGCTGTAAATTCAAATGGGAATTATACTGGTCTTCAATCTCATTAGAAAGATAGAAGTTGTCATAAATTTTATGTGCCATTATTCTTTACCTCCGTATAATTCTTTGTACTCATCCGGGTGTTCTACAGAGAATTTGTATCGTTCCTCTGCGTTCATTCCTCGGAGCTTTTCAAGTGTCATAGTTTTACCGTCTCCGTCGGGAGTTGGCTTCGGTGTATTTTTGAGGGCTTCCACACGAACTTTCTTCTCGAAAGCGTCAAGGTGCTTTTTCTGATTTGC
>ULRZ01032245.1_pt1 | contig 41050 bp, 38 predicted proteins | sample 1955861 | NCBI WGS metagenome assembly ULRZ01 (sample SAMEA4835694, study PRJEB28245) | human gut metagenome | biome: gut microbiome; material: fecal sample | place: Denmark | collected 2008 | reverse complement strand
TGCTGCCGCTCCATCTGCTTTTGCAATAATTCGATACTCTCGTCACGGGCGGCAACCTCGCCTTGCAAGGTTCGGTTGTCGGCTTCCAACTCTTTCAGTCTGCCGCTACCCAAAAGAGAACCTACTTTTGCCACGAGTGCCGCTTTCGCCTCGGTCTTGGCGGCTTCCAGCTTCTCCGACTTGATTTCCTTTCGCACTTCGTCAAGCTGCCGTTCAGCCTGTTGTTGTGCGGTCTGCAACTGCCTTACGTTGGCTTCAAGCTCTCCCGTCTGCCGTTTCAGGTCACGGTAGTATTGGGCGGTGGTGGTATGCCGTGCTTCCGAACCCCGTATGCCACGCTGTAAGCCGTATTTCGCCATTGCTTTTGCGTAAATCTGTACAAGGGATATTCCTCTTTGCAATCAAAAGAGTTAGAAGAATTACCTCATTTGGGGATAATGAGTAGACAACTGTCCTATTTGCCGTGGTCTGCATCGCTTTGCTTGTTCGGCTAACCCTTCCGTAGAATAAAGGTACAAAATAAGAACAGAAGAAAGAATATCTATGTCTTTCTTTCTTCTGTTTATAAATGGAACAAAATAACGAAAATCAAATAAGTACAGTTGCTATCTATTCTTACCACTCGGAAACCAACATTGGCATAGCCTTGCGAGCCGTCCTTTGCAACATCGGATTTCTCACTGCGGCAATCGTCGCGGTCGGAATCCCAACTGCCACCTTTGATAATATGCAGTCCGTCAGCATTGGTCGAGGAAGTCCATTCCCAACAATTTCCCCAAAAGTCAATGCCGCCACAGGCACCCTTGCTTTGCGCGTATGCATCCACAGTTGTCAATCCACGTTCCGCATGACCGGAATTCATGGAAACATCCTTGGGCATGTGTCCGGCGGCAAGTACCCATTCTTCTTCGGAGGGCAGGCGATAACCGTGCTTGGTATCTTTTGCAGAGAGCCAGTTGCAGTAGGCTTCGGCATCCTTGAGCCCAAATCATTAAAAATGATTTGTTTCATGACTTCCTTTTGTCTTAATAAATAATACGATTTTCCTCCGTCCAGCCAAGGCAATGTCAGCGTCCAGAGGTGGCAATCACTCAGTTTTTGCGCGTATGTTTTTTCTTTCGGCTGAGGATTCCTCTTGCAGTTGTTTGTAAAGCACTTGCTGGTCGGAAGTCAGCACAGCCGCAATGTCTGTTATCAGCTTTTCCATTGCTTCTTTACGCTTTTCTTTGGGATATTTCTGCTTGTAGAAATCGGCGTAAAGGTTACGTATCTGGCTTTTCTGGTTGTCTGTCAGTGACAGTTTCTCATCCAATTTTTGGATGCGTTGCTCGGTACGCTGTTGCGGTGTCATACGCTGGCGGTTGTTGTCTTGTGCTGAAATGTTTTGAACCATTGAAACGGCTATCAGTATAGCCATGATTAACTTTTTCATACGATGTAAATTTAATAAGTGAATCGTTTTTATCGGTTTGCCCTCCTGTTTCGCTTGGAAAGGTGTTCCATCATCTGCCGTTCCAGTTCATAGACACGCTGGATTTGTTTCTGTGTCAGAAACTCGCTGTAAATGGCATAATACTTTTGCCGCAAGTCCAGTATCTTCCGGCTATGGGCGAAACGTGCTTTCAATGCCTGTCCGGTCTCTTCGTCGGTCATTTGGCTGTGCGATTGCTTCGGACGGGGACCGAGTGCCCAGATTTCCTGTTGAAACTGGCAAAAGGTCTTGATAAAACGCTGGCTTGTCGCTTTGTCCATTGCCATTTCCTTGGCAATATGCTTGGCTTGCACCTCTGCCAGCTGTTCACGGGTGAGGCGTTGCTTGTTGCTCTGCGCTGAAACCGTTCCACTGAAGGCTGTCAATGCGACTGCCAATAGCAATAGTCTGATTATATTCTTCATCTTCTTTATTATTATTCGTTCATAAACAGGTCTTCTTGATAAACGGCAAGCATGTAAGCCTGGTCTTCCTGACTTAGGTTAGCAAATGCCTGTTCCACTTGATAGAAACTATCAGTTGTCCCTTTGTGGGAAAGAGGACTGAACACAAGCAACAAGGTTATACTTGCAGCTACCGCCAGAGATGCCGCGAAAATACGCAGGCGGTATGTCTTGCGCTTGTATGTTTGGGAAAGTCCGCCTTGAACTTCTTTCCATATATTTGCTTCCATCTCGTCAAGGAAGCCTTCCGGTGTCTTATAAGGCATACGCTTTCCAATCCGGTTGAAATCAAAATCTTTTTCCATATCCTTAATCTGTGGAGTTCATATACTTTATTATCTTTTCTTTCGCCAAATGATAATTGGCTTTCACGTTGTCTGCCGTGGAGCCGGTGATGGAGGCTATTTCGTCATATTCCAGTTCATCGTAGTAGCGCAGGTTGAATGCCAGTTGCTGTTTGGTGGGCAATGACAGGATGGCCTTTTGCAGCTTCACTGCTTCCAAATCGCTGTAGTCCACATATTCGTCAGCCATCAGGTTACATACTCCGGCTTCCGGGTCATCCAAAGAAAGCCGCGCGCCCCGTCTTCGTTCCAATACTCGCAGAGCCTCGTTGGTGGCAATCCGGTAAATCCACGCACAGAACGAACATTCCCCTTTGAATTGCCGGAAAGAACGGAATACACGTACAAAGGTTTCTTGGGCGGCATCCAGCGCGTCATCGTGCGAAACGACCAGACGGCGGATATGCCAATACACTGCCTCTTTGTATTTCGCCATCAGCAACCGGAATCCATTTTCGGCATTTTCTTTTAGGGCTGAAAGGATGTCCGTATCATTCAGTGCTTCCATAAGCATCCGGTTCTGTCATAGCCAAACATTCTTCAAAGGTGATACCATCCTTGCTTTGCTCTGTGGCGGTAGTCTGTTCCGCGACAACCACTACCCGGTGCCGGTGCGGATGATGACGGTGGCGATATCCGCTGGACTTTGGTTTTTCCATTGATTTTCCGTAAATCTGGTACAATCATCTGTGATTTGGTTAGGCGGTATATCGTGGAAAGGGGGTATTTTTGTATCAAGTAATAATCATAAAAATCTTGACTCCTATGAAATCTATTCAACTGAACATCAGGAAAGTCATCCTTTTGGGGATGCTTGTATCAACAACTAATATTCAAATGACTATGGCACAAGAAAAGATTACACAGACTGCCGGACGTGTGCAGTTGGGAGAATTTGCTCCCGAATTTGCAAAGGTAAACGATGACGTCCTTTTCGGCGAAGTATGGAACCGTCCCGGGCTGAGTCCGCACGACCGCAGCATGATTACAATTGCTACACTGGTAGGAAAAGGCATTATCGACTCTTCACTTACGCATCATTTGCAGTTTGCCAAGAGCAACGGTGTGACCCGTACCGAGATTTCCGAACTGTTGACCCACGTGGCTTTCTATGCCGGATGGCCCAATGCATGGGGAGCTTTCCGTCTGGCGAAAGACGTATGGGCGGAAGATGTGGCGGACGATAACGGAAAGGCAGCTTTCCAGCGCGAAATGATTTTCCCTATCGGCGAGCCCAATACGGCATACGCACAGTATTTTATCGGAAACAGTTATCTTGCCCGTGTATCGGGTGAACAAGTTCCTTTCTCGAATGTGACCTTCGAGCCGCGCTGCCGTAACAACTGGCACATTCATCATGCCACGAAGGGAGGTGGTCAGATGTTGGTTTGTGTAGCCGGACGCGGCTGGTATCAGGAAGAAGGAAAGCCTGCCGTACAGATGCTTCCGGGCGATGTGATACACATCCCGGCGAATGTAAAACACTGGCATGGAGCGGCAGCCGACAGTTGGTTTGCACACCTCGCTTTCGAAGTTTCCGGAGAAAACACTTCCAACGAATGGCTGGAACCTGTTACGGACGAGGAATACGATAAGCTGAAATAAAAAACGCCGTAGATTCTCATTTTTCACCACAGATTACGCAGATTAAGAAGCTGTTTTGAATTTCTCCAAAAAGTTTTTCTTGGCTTGATGTGTTCGTTTTCGTGTGTGCTTTGGGCGATTTTTTGGTCCTTTCCGCTTCTGTTCTTCGTCAGATAGCCCGCTATCTTCCTCATCACAGAAGCGAAAATGCCTCAAAAACTCATCCCAAATCATCGCACGATAAATTCAAAACAGCTTCTAAAAAAATAATTATTCCATTATACGGAGGAAATGATTTTATCAATCTGTGTAATCTGTGGTGAAAATTCTTTATTACCTTGTTTCTATCACGCAATCGGCTGGAGCTTTGATATTCTCATCCAGTGTGATGGAACCGATGCTGTCCGCTATGATACGGCCTGATGTCGGGTTTTTGATGTTGGTAATTGCGCCGCGGATATCAGCGTTCAGGGTGCTGTATTCAAAAGCACGGTCGCATGAGGGATCGAAGGTACAATTCTCCAGCACTAAATCCTCGGCATAGCAAAGCGGTTGTTCGCCTGAGATGTGGCAATTTACCAAGCGCAGGTTTTTCGAGTGCCAGCCTAAGTATTCACCATTCAGTTCCGAATCGTAGATAGTAACGTTTTCCACTTCCCAAAAAGCGTCTTTGGTGGTAATCTTGGCATTGTGTATTTCTACGTTCTTCACATATTGGAATACGTATTTGCTATCGCTTTCCAGTCCGTCTACATAAATATCATTGCTGAACATGAACGGATAAGTTCCGTCGTGCAGTTTAAGGTTTTTCACACGGATTCGGTTGCAACGCCAGAACACTTCGTCGGCATCGTTCATTTGTACGTTTTCTATATCGATGTCGTTCATCTCGCGAAACATCTTCGGAGCATCAATGACAGTATCTTTCATTGTCAGATGGTCGGAATACCACAAAGCGGAACGTCCGCCTACGGCAAAATAGCAATGATCGATAGTAAAGCCGTGTACGTGCCAGAAAGGATAATTCCCTTCAAACCGGCAATTGGTGGCTATGATGTTGCTGCATTCCTTGATGCCTGATTCTCCTTCGCGGATAATTACGTTATCCAGATGGAGGTCGTGTGAAGCGAACAAGGGGCGTTCGCCTCCGAATTCTTTGTCTTTAATCAGTTGCATAGTATATTTCTTGTTTTAGCGTTATTTTCTACGGTGCAAAAATAAACAATTCTCCGCATATATATTGTAAATGAATTACAGATGATGCTACCTTGATTACAGATAGGTGCGTTTGTCGATGCAGCTATATTCGTTGCTCAAGTCAAATGATTGGCAATGGGTATGAATGTAGTTGCAGTTATGTCGAATGCCTATTGGAATGGCTGAGCCATGCCTTTTGCCCCTGCGTTTATAGAATTTGTTCTCTTGTTCGATAAAAATCTTCCATATCTCTTTTGCATTTTGCCGTCAGATAGTGATTTTATAATTTCGCTGGCATGATGAAAGATATGAAGATAAAAAAGGTACAGACAAGGCAAGAGATGAAGGATTTCATACGATTCCCTCATGACCTTTATACAGGGTGTCCTTATTATGTTCCGGATTTGGATTCGGATATTCAGGATACCTTTGACAAGAAAAAGAACGCCGGACTTGACTTTTCAGACATCCAGCCTTTTATTGCATACGATGCGGAGGGGCGTGTCGTGGGCAGAATTGCCGGCATTATCAATCACCGTGCCAATGAGAAGTGGCATACGCGCAATGTCCGTTTTAGCTTTATTGAGTTTATAGATGACCGGGAAGTATCCGCGGCTTTGCTTCGTGCGGTAGAGCAGTGGGGGAAAGAACGGGGAATGGATACGATTCAAGGTCCGATGGGCATTTTCGATTTCGATAAAGAAGGCATGTTGGTTGAAGATTTTGACCAAGTCAGTTCTATGATAACCATCTATAATTATCCGTATTATCCGCAACATCTGGAGGCATTGGGGTACGAGAAGGCTGTAGACTGGGTACAGATTCGGATTGATGTGCCGGCTGAAGTGCCGGCTAAGTATGCCCGTGTGGCGAAGTTATCGAAAGAAATGTTCGGGCTTCGGGTTCGGAAACTGACCGATGAAGATATCTCAAAACGCGGGTATGGCAGGAAGGTGTTCCAGCTATTGAATACCGCTTATTCTCCCTTGTTCGGTTATACGGAGTTGTCGGACAGGCAGATTGATGATTACTTGAAGCGTTATTTGCCGTTGATAGACAAGAACCTGCTTCCGATAATAGAGAACGAGCAAGGTGAATTGATTGGCGTAGCGATTACGATGCCCAGTTTGTCGGAAGCTTTGTGCCAGACGCACGGGAAGCTATTCCCTTTGGGTTGGCTTCGCCTGCTTCGGGCGTTGAAATGGAAGCATGAGGAGAAGGTCGAGCTTTTCCTCATCGCTGTGCGTCCCGATTATCAGGGCTTGGGGGTGAATGCCTTGTTCTTTGATGATTTGATTCCGATTTATAATCAATACCATTTTACATGGGCGGAAACGGGTCCGCAATTGGAGACCAATGTGAGGGAGCTTTCTCAATGGAAGCCTTTGCATCCGTCGCTTGTGAAACGGCGTCGTTGTTATACGAAAAAAATAGAATAGTAAGAGGATTAGTAAAATGGAAAGAAGAGTTGTAATTACCGGCATGGGCATTTGGTCATGCTTGGGAAATACGTTAGACGAAGTGCGCGATGCTTTGTACAAGGGAAAAAGCGGCATCGTTTTTAGCGAGGGACGTAAAGGACTGGGATTCCGTTCGGCACTGTGCGCTAAGCTCGAACATCCCGATTTGAAGCCTTTTGTGTCGCGCAATTTGCGTCAGTTCATGCCCGAAGAGGCTCAATATGCTTATATGGCTACACGTGCCGCATTGGCGGATGCGAAGTTGGAACAGGATTATATTGACCAGCATGAGGTGGGCATTATCTATGGGAATGATTCGGTGGCGGAAGCGACCATGCATGCCTTGGATAAGTTTCGTGAGTTTCATGATACGTCGGCATGCGGGAGCGGTGCCATATTCCAGTCGATGAATTCTACGGTGACCATGAACCTTGCCTGCCTGTTCCGTTTGAAAGGCATCAATCTGACGGCTTCGGCGGCTTGTGCCTCAGGCTCTCATGCGGTAGGTTTGGCTTATCTGCTGATACGGAACGGGCTTCAGGATTGCATTGTATGCGGAGGAGCGCAGGAAGCTAATTTGTATAGTGTGGCGGCTTTCGACGGCATCCAGTCGTTCTCGGTTCGTGAAGATATGCCGGAAAAGGCAAGCCGTCCGTTCGACCGTGACCGTGACGGATTAGTTCCGGGAGGCGGAGCGGCCACGGTGGTGGTAGAGAGTTATGAACATGCCGTAAAGCGTGGTGCGCCTATTCTTGCCGAAATAGTCAGCTGGGGATTCTCGGGAAACGGGAATCATATTTCCACTCCTAATATAGAAGGACCGGCACGTTCTTTGGAGCTTTGCTTGAAGAATGGCAGTGTGCAGCCTGAACAGATTGGCTATATCAATGCGCATGCCACTTCTACCCGTATTGGCGATGCGCGGGAAGCGCAGGCAATCGCACAAGTGTTCGGCGGGTTATCCGTTCCGGTGACATCTACCAAGAGCCAGACCGGGCATGAAATGTGGATGGCAGGAGCAAGCGAACTGATTTATTCCATTCTGATGATGAAAAATGATTTCATTGCAGGCAATATCAATTTTGAGAATCCCGATGAGGATACGGCTTGCATTCATGTATTGCCCGAAACCAAGGAAACACATTTCGATATGTTCTTGTCTAACTCGTTCGGGTTTGGCGGGACGAACTCTACCTTGATAGTGAAGAATTTATAATTTGAAGAACAATAAATAAAAACATTTAGTATGACACGTAATGAAATTATAGAAAAGGTCAACGCTCTGTTGGCAGAAGAATTTGAAGTAAATGCCGAAGCGTTTACTCCGGATGCAAATGTAAAGGATACGCTTTCATTGGATAGTTTGAGCTTGGTGGATTTGGTAGCGCTTATCCAGCAGAATTATAGAGTGAAGATACCGGTATCCGATTTGCGTCAGATACAGACGTTTTCTGATTTATACGATTATATAGAATCGCATCAGCCTGCCGCATGATACCTGTTGAAATCACAAGGCTGATTCCCCAAAGGGAACCGATATTGATGGTAGACCGTCTGGAAAGGGTGGAAGGCGATAGTGCCGGAACCCTTTTCCTGATACGGGATGATAATTTCTTCTTAGAGGGCAAACGGCTTGCCGAAGTAGGGATAGTGGAACACATAGCCCAGTCGGCTTCTGCTTTATTTGGTTATAAGGCACTTCAGGCAGGGGTATCGGAACCTGAAGTGAGGTATATCGGCGAGGTGAAAAAGTTCCGGTGTTACCGTTGCCCTGTCGTGGGGGAAACTTTGTCTACGACGATTAAGGTTGAAATGGAAGTGGAAAGCATTACTTTGGTGCGTGGAGAAGTCCGGATTGGAGACGAACTTATAGCGGAAACACAAATGAAACTATCATAAAACATAGTGCCATGCGGTTGAGAGATACATATTATAGAGTATGGAGTGCCCATTATGGCTCGGATACACCTTCGTTTCATGTCGAGTTGTTGCCGGGATGCGATGTGTACCGGGGGCATTTTCCCGGTCATCCGGTATGTCCCGGCGTATGCAATATCGGGATGTTGAAGGAATGCATGGAGGAAGCGGTTGGCGTAAAATTGGCTATTGAAACCATCAAGCAATGCCGGATGACGGCGGTGGCTTCTCCTGAGATTTGTTCCGAACTTGATATCCGTATGCATATTCAAAGCCTCGGAGAGGCGCGTTGGGCAGTGCAGGCTAAATTGTATGATGCCGAGCGTACTTATATGGAATATAAAGGAGAAATGAAGCGGGAGGATGGGGGCGCATCGGAGCCATGAAGTATGATGTAATTGTGATAGGAGGCGGGCTTGGCGGGCTGGAGTGCGGATATATCTTGGCTCGTGCGGGCAAGTCGGTGTTGGTATTGGAACAGGGAAGGCAAATTGGAGGATGCCTTCAGAGTTATCGGAGGAATGGATTAGAATTTGACACCGGATTCCATTATGTGGGAGGATTGGGCGAAGGGCAGCCTTTGCATCGTGTGTTCCGCTATTTGGGATTGGATTCGCTTCCTTGGTTCCGGATGGATGAGGAGTTCGACCGCATTACCGTGTCCGGATGCGAGTACGCTTTGGCGCAAGGTTATGATAATTTTGCTATCCGGTTGGCAGAGGACTTCCCGAAAGAAAAGAATGCTTTAAAACAATACGCCTCGTTGTTACATGAAACCGAATGCCGTCAATTGGACGGATTAAATCCGGAATGTCAGGAAGATGATTTTGCCTCGTCTTTATGTGAGGCCAACGCTTACCAATATTTATGCCAATCGTTTCGGGATACCGGTTTGATTGATGCCGTAAGCGGCGCTTCGCTTAAAATGGAGTTGCGGAAAGCCTCATTGCCCTTGTTTACTTTTTTGCATGGCAATAGCGGGTATATAGGGAGCAGTTGGCGGCTGAAAGGAAGCGGCTCAATGTTGCCCGATACGCTGGCGGAAGGCATTCGCAAGCAGGGAGGAGAGATAAAATGTCGTGCCGAGGCGGAAGAATTGATTGGAAAAGGAGGACGGATTGTCCGTGTCCGGTGCGCGGACGGCGATGAATATGAAGGAGATGTCTTTATCGGTGCGGTTCATCCTGCCTCTGTATGCCGGATGATAAGGCAAGAAGGAGGAATGAAGCCGTCTTACCGGAACCGTATCTTCAGGCAAATGAATACATTTGGAGCATTCACCGTTTCTTTGGTGTTGAAACCCGGTAAAATCCCGTATTTTAATTACAACCGTTATGTGTATCGGAATGCGGATGTTTGGTCTTCAGTCTCTACGGGTGGAATAGACCGGGTCATGATTAGTTGTAAAGTGCCCGAAAGCGGCTCTTATGCACAGCAGATTGATTTGCTTGCCCCGTTTTTGTGGGAAGAATGCCTGCCTTGGGCACAAACGGAAGTAGGAAGACGAGGTGAGGATTATTTGCTTTGGAAAGAAAGAATTGCCGATGCATGTTTGGCATTGGCTGAAACGGTTATGCCGGGATTGAGAGATGCGGTGGTGCGGCGTTATATAAGCACGCCGCTTACGTATGCCGGTTACCTGCACGCTCCGGAAGGTTCGGCGTATGGCATTCGTAAGGATGCCGAAGCTCCATTGGAAGTGCTGTTGTCTCCGCATACACCGATACCTAACCTGTATCTGACGGGACAAAGCTTGATGATGCATGGTGTGCAGGGGGTAACTCAAACCGCATTGTTTACGTGTGCCGGAATTTTAGGAAGAGACTGGATATGGAAACATATTGTAGAAGAAAAGTGATTATATAATATATGGAGTAAAGTTGTATGGAGAAAGAAAAGAGAATGTATGCATTGGTGACCGGAGGAAGCCGGGGTATCGGAAGGGCTGTTTGTATCCGGTTGGCACAGATGGGCTTTCGCGTGTTGGTTAATTGCGTAAGCCGTGTCTCCGAAGCGGAAGAAACGCTCCGCTTGATCCGGGAAGCCGGGTCGGACGGTGAAATTTTGCAGTTTGATGTAAGTGACAGGGCTCAGACGGCTAAGATACTGGATGCATGGAAAGACAATCATCCGGAGGATTATATTCAGGTGCTGGTGAACAATGCGGGCATTCGTCGTGATAATATCTTGGCTTTGATGCCCGCCGAAGATTGGGATAAAGTGTTGGAAATTGCTTTAGGCGGCTTCTATAATGTGACCCAGCCTTTGCTCCAGCCGATGATGTTCCATAAATGGGGACGGATTATCACCTTGGCGAGTGTGAGCGGACTGAAAGGAATGCCCGGGCAGGCTAACTATTCGGCGGCAAAAGGCGGAGTGATAGCCGCTACAAAAGCTTTGGCGCAAGAGGTGGCACGGAAAGGTGTGACCGTGAATGCGGTAGCGCCCGGTTTTATCCGTACGGACATGACGGACGGTTTGAACGAAGCGGAGTTGGTAAAAGACATTCCGGCTCGCCGTTTTGGAACTCCCGAAGAAGTGGCGGCTTTGGTCGGCTTTCTGGTATCTCCCGAAGCCGGATACATTACAGGTGAGGTTATATCAGTAAATGGAGGGCTTTATACCTGACTTTCGGCTCATGTTATCATTTAATTAGGTATGGAAAAGGGAAATGTAAAATCCACTTATAAGTCGAATGATACGGAGGAGTGGCTTGACAAAGTTTGGACACGCCCCATCGGTTATTGTTGGGCGTTGTTCTTTAAGCGTTTGCATATTCATCCGAACACGGTGACAATCTTGTCTATGATTATAGGCGCCGGTTCCGCTTTCTTTTTTGCGCATGGCTCATACCGGACGGAAGGGACGGAAGGATTGCTGCTCAACATTGTGGCTGTTCTGATGTTGGCGTGGGCGAATTTTTATGATAGTGCAGACGGGCAGTTGGCTCGGATGACAGGGCAAAAGACACGCTTGGGACGCATACTTGACGGGGCTGCCAGCGAAGTATGGTTTATTCCCATTTACTTGGCATTGGTGTATCGGTTTTATATGCACCATGCGTTGGAATTCCAATGGTTGGGTATTGAAGACACTACGCGGAATACTTGGATAGCGGTTTCTGTATTATTGATAGCGGTATTGTATTCGGGTTTCGGATGCCATAGCCGCCAGTGTGGAATTGCCGACTATTACCGCCAGATTCATCTCTTCTTTTTGAAGGGAGAAGCCGGGAGCGAGCTTGACAATTCCGCGCAACAACGGAAACTTTATGAGGAAACTCCATGGAAAGGGAACTTTCTATGGAAGGCGTTTCTGAAGACATACGTTAACTATACGGCAACGCAAGAAAAGCAGACTCCGGAGTTCCAGCGGCTGATGAGGGCGTTGCGTGAGAAATACGGCGCAACGGAAAATATCCCTCAGCCGTTTCGTGACAAGTTCCGAAGTTTGTCTTTGCCCTTGATGAAATGGACGAACATCCTTACATTCAATACGCGTGCCATCGTGCTTTATGCCGTTTGCTTGCTGGATTTGCCTTGGCTTTATTTTGTATTCGAAATTGTCATTATGTCTGGAATCTGCAGCTACATGAAACGGAAGCATGAGGGCTTTTGCAGGGAGTTGATATCAAGTATTCAATAGATATAGAGTTGCTGACATGAAGTTTGGAATAAGAAAGAGAATGGTTTGTTTTATGCTTGCCTGTTGCATGGCAATGGCCGTTTGCGGGCAGGTCTCACACATAAAAGGTATGGTGATTGATTCCATTGACGGAGGGCCTTTGCCATACGCTTCCGTATTGTGGAAAGGTTCCGATAAGGGGACCATAACGGATGAAAACGGTAAATTCTCTTTATCTGTTTCAGGAAAGAATGTCGTGTTGGAAATCTCATTTTTAGGCTACGAGCCCAAGCAGGTGAAGGTCACTTCTGGAAAGACGGAAAACCTGCGCATTGCTCTTGCTCCTTCTAATATCGTGTTGAATGAGATTGTTGTCAAGCCCGGACGGGAAAGATACCGTAGGAGAGACAATCCGGCGGTGCGTTTCGTGAAGCAGGTCATTGAGCGGAGGGAAAGCAATGCCCCGCGTAATCACGATTATTATAGTTATGACCAATATGAGAAGGTGGTTTTTGCGATGAACGAATTCCAGCCGAAGGAGAAGAAGAATGGTAAGTTCAACTTTGTGAAGGATTTTATCGATACACTGGAGATAGGGACTACCATTTTGCCTGTATCAGAGAAGGAACGGGTGGAAAAGGTCTATTACCGTAATTCACCCCGCTCGGAGAAACGGTTGGTGAAGGGAAGCAAGTCGTCGGGGGTGGATGAGATTTTCTCACGCGACGGGATTCAGCAGTTTCTGGATGAGGCTTTTCAGGAGGTTGATATTTTCCAGAATAACATTCCTTTGTTCTTGCAACGCTTCGTAAGTCCGCTTTCTGCCATAGGTCCGGGTTTTTATAAATATTACTTGCTTGATACGCTTGAGGTGGCGGGCAAGCCTTGTGTCGATTTAGGCTTCGTGCCTTTCAATTCCGAATCGTTCGGATTTACCGGACATTTGTTCGTTGCGCTGGATTCCACTTATTTTGTGAAACGGGTCATTCTGAATGTGGCGAAAGACATTAATCTGAACTTTGTGTCGGGCATGACGATTGAACAGACCTTTGAGCGCACTCCCGATAATACCCGTTTGTTGACAAAGGATGATATACGGGTGAATTTTAAGTTGAGTGAAAAGTCGAAAGGCATGTATGCCCAGCGGTTGATTTTGTATGATAATCATTCTTTTCTTCCTCCCTCCGGACAAGAAGCCCGTATCTTTGAGGAAAGCGCGCCGGTTATCACCCAACAGGAGGCTTATAACCGGAAAGAAGATTTCTGGGAAGCCAACCGGCCGGAACTTGCCCGGAAGAAGAATCCCAATTCGGTAGAAAAATTGATGGCACGTTTCCGTTCTGTCCCTCTGTTTTATATAACGGAGAAAGTCGTGACGACATTGGTCTCGGGGTATATCCCTACGAATAAAGACCCACGTAAGAATAAGTTCGACTTAGGTCCGATGAACAGTACCATTAACGGAAATGCAATTGAAGGAGCGCGCTTCCGGGTAGGGGGAGGTACTACGCCGGTGCTCAACAAGCATTGGTTCTTGGAGGGATATATGGCATACGGTACGCGCGACCATAAGTTGAAGTATGACGGCTTGGTGGAATATTCTTTCACCCCACGTTCCACTTATCGGCTGGAGTATCCCATTCATTCGCTTCGTTTCGAATATATGTACGACATCAATAAGCTGGGGCAGAATTACATGTATACCAGTAAGGACAATGTGATGCTGGCTATCCGGCGGAAGAAAGATACGCGTGCTACGTATTTGCGGCGTGCCGAACTTACTTATACCCGTGAGCATTACAACGGCTTTTCTTATGGATTGGTCTTGCGTAATTTCCGTGAATATGCTACCCCATACGCTCCATTCAACCGTTTCGGGGCAGATGGCAATGTGGTTCCGGTGAGTCATTATGACATGACAGAGCTTGAGATTAAGTTGCGCTACGGAAAGGACGAGAAATTCTACCAGACCCGTACGCAGCGTGTGCCGATAACCTATGATGCATTGATTTTCAACCTGAGCCATGTCATGGCAAAGAAAGGCTTGCTGGGCTCTTCTTATACTTACCAGCGCACGGATATCGGCATGCAGAAGCGCTTTTGGTTTTCGGCGTTCGGCTATCTGGATGTTATATTGAAGGCTGGGAAAATATGGAACAAGGTGCCTTATCCTTTGTTGATTTTGCCCAATGCCAATCTTACTTATACCATTCAGGCGGAGACTTACACCAATATGAATGCCATGGAGTTTATCAACGATGAATATGCTTCGTGGGATATTACCTATTATATGAACGGGAACTTATTCAACCGCATTCCGCTGATAAAGAAATTAAAGTGGCGTGAAGTGTTTTGCTTCCGCGGCTTATGGGGACATCTGACCGATAAGAACAATCCGGCTTATGGTGGCGAAGGGCTGTATCAATTCCCGTCGGAGACTTCGGCGTTGGGGCGCACGCCTTATATGGAGGCAAGTGTAGGCATTGAGAATATCTTCAAGTTTTTGCGCATCGATTATGTCTGGCGTCTGAATTATCGTAGTAATCCGGATATCCAGAAGAGCGGAATCCGGTGTACCATGCGTTTGTCTTTTTGACGTTTTCTTTATTCGAAGAAATTACCGGATTGTAATTTGGGGGGCAGACATCTTCTTTTTACGTCCTCCGTACCGGGGATATATGTCGTACTGTTTCCCTATCATAAATAGGGAAGTCCCTATTGGCGTTTGGGGACATTCTGTTGCGAGGGGATTTTTACTCTTCTATTTTTGTATCAGGAAACTTAAACCGCAACGATTATGAGAACAAACAGATTTTTGATGGGAATGATGTTAGCCCTTTGCCTGCAGGCGGTTCCGGCTATGGCTTCCGCTTTGGGTGACATCCGGGTGAATGCCCGCTTCCTTACCGACCGCATGGCGTTTGAACTGAACTTGACGCAGACCCAATACAATGATTTGTATGAGGTCAACTATGATTTTTTCCATGGGATTGACCCGTATGTAGCGGCTATGGCACGGCAGGAGGCGTATGCGTTGGATGCATATTATCGCTATTTGGACGAACGGAACGATGACTTGCGCTGGATTCTTTCGAATGCCGAGTATGTGCGCTTTATGGCGTTGGAGTATTTCTTCCGTCCGGTGTATGCATTAAACCGTGTGTGTTATCTTCGTATTTATAAGGTGTATCCCAACCGGACTTTCTTCTATTTCGGGCGTCCGGTGCATTACCTTACGTATTGTGGCGGGCATAGCCGGCACCATTGTGGCGGACGGAGCTTTTATCGGGCGCGTCATCCGAAAGTGTACCGGCATCCGGTCTATCAGGGGAACTTCCATAGCCGGCCGGATTTCCGGAGGCATGATTTTACGCCGGGACATTCCCCGAAAAAGCCAGGCGGTTATCACTCAGCCTCGGCACGTCCTCCGCGTCCGCAAGCAAGACCGGGAAAGCCCGGACATAAGCCGGATAAGCATCCGGTGGCAAAACCTTCCCGCCCGAACAGGAAACCGCAGGTGCATCCTTCCCGTCCGGACAAGAAGCCGCAAGCCCGTCCGCGCCCGAATCGAAGTGCCTCGAAAGAAAGGGGAGAAAGAAATTTGCGTAGAATGTGAAGATGATGTATCTTTGGCGCAGGTGTTTTTAGGGCACACAGGATTTCTAAGAACTCGTGCAGGTCTTGGCATCCTGTGTGCGATGTGAGAAGTAGAATGATGAAGCGTAGACTAAAACAATTTGGAATATGGATAGCTTTGTTCACGGTGCTTTCGGGGGCAGGGCTTTTTCTGTTGCGTGGTCCTCTGTTGCGGCATATCGCCGATAGGCGGATAGAGGCTTTGTCTGCCCGTTACGGCATTAGGATAGCCTATGCTTCGCTGAAAATGCCTTCGCTTACTTCCGTGCGTGTGGAGGGCTTGAGCATGGTGCCTTTCGGTAGAGATACCCTGCTCAGGCTGGCTTCGGCGGAAGTGAAACTCGATTTCTTGCCTTTGTTGCGGGGGAATCTGTCTATACGCAAAGTCGATACCGAGGGACTGGCGTGTACTTTTGTCAAGCAAGGTATGGTGTCGAATTATGATTTTCTATTCCGCTCTTCCGGCAAGTCCTTATCTGTCCCGGATGCGGATGGAGGGACTTCTATCGGGTATGCCGAGCGGATAGAGCGTGCGTTGGGAGTATTGTTCCGTTTGCTTCCCGAGGATGCCGTGATGCGCCGTACCGTGCTGACAGGCAGGCGTGATTCGGTCTGTACCCGTTTTTATATGCCGGAGTTTGTGTTGGATAACCGGGTTTATGATTCAGATATAGAGGTGGTTGAGGGAGATATGCGGGGCAAGTGGCACATCGGGGGTACGCTGGATTGTGGCACACGTCTGATTAAAGGGCATTTGCACTCTGCCGAAAAAGGACAGCGCATTGTGATGCCTTATATCCGTCCGCATTATGGAGCGGCGGTAGCATTTGACTCCATTGCTTTCAGCTTGGCGCAGGAAGATCCGGAAGCGGATGAGCAACTTCTGAAAGGCAATGCCGAAGTAAACGGGCTGGAAGTGCATCATGCGGCTTTGTCGCCCGACACCATCGGTTTGAATCGGTGGAAGATTGATTACTTGTTTCGTGCGGGAGAGCGTTTCATAGAGCTGGATAGTGCGACGGAGGTACATTTCAACCGGCTTTCGTTTCATCCGTTTGTGCATGCGGAAAAGAAAGGACGTTGGCATTTTACGGCATCCGTTCATCGTCCGCCTTTTCCTGCACAAGACTTGTTTTTGTCACTTCCGGCGGGCTTGTTCCGGCATGTACAAGGGCTTCAGGCGAGCGGAGAGTTGAGTTATGACCTTTGCATGGATATTGATTTCAATCGATTGGACAGCTTGAAGTTCTCTTCTGACTTGCGCGGGCACGGTTTTTCCATTATCCGTATGGGGGCGGCCGACCTTGCCCGGATGAGTGAGGAGTTCGAATATACGGCATACGAGCATGACCAGCCTGTGCGCACTTTCCTCGTCGGGCCGTCCAATCCGGATTTCCGTCCGCTTTCGTGCATTTCCCCTTTGCTTCAGATGGCGGTGATGCAATCGGAAGACGGGAGTTTCTTCTATCATGACGGCTTTTATCCGGGAGCCATTCAGGAGGCATTGGCATACGATTTGCAAAAGGGGCGTTTTGCCCGGGGCGGGAGTTCCATCACCATGCAGCTGGTGAAAAATGTTTTCCTGAACCGTCATAAGAACATTGCCCGTAAGCTGGAGGAGGCACTTATGGTGTGGCTCATCGAATCGCAGCACCTTACTTCGAAAGAGCGCATGTATGAAGTTTATTTGAACATCATCGAGTGGGGACCGCTTGTGTATGGGGCGGCAGAGGCAAGCCGTTTCTATTTCGGGAAAGAACCGTCGGACCTCAGTGTGAGCGAAGCCATATTTCTGGCATCTATTATTCCCAAGCCCAAGCATTTCCGTTCGGTATTTAATTCCGATGCAACCTTGCGCGAGAATCAATTAGAGTATTACCGCGTCATTGCCCGCCGGCTTGCAGCCAAGGGCTTGATGACCGAAGAAGAAGCGGAAACGTTTTGTCCGGATGTGCGGATAAAGGGAGAAGCGAGAAAGGTTTTAAATGAAGAATTAATAGTTAATAATTAATAGTTAATAATGAAGAGTTAAGTATTGGGCATAGCGTCCACAAATTCTTCATTGTCAACTATTAATTATTAATTGTTAATTGTTAATTCAGCCGTGCCAATGTTTCTTTGATGCGTCGCATTGCTTCGGTGATGTTTTCATCAGAAGTAGCGTAACTCATGCGGATACACTCGGGAGCACCGAATGAAGTTCCACCTACACAAGCCACGTGACCTACTTCGAGCAAATACATTGCCAGATCTTCGGCATTGTTGATGACACGCTCTCCGTCTTTCTTGCCGAAGAAAGAGTCGCATTTCGGGAAGAGGTAGAAAGCGCCTTCGGGAACATTCACTTCGAATCCCGGAATCTCTTTTGCCAGTTTTACGATAAGGTCGCGGCGGCGTTCGAACGCTTTACGCATTTCTTCTACCGGAGCTTGCGTGCCTGTATAGGCGGCTTCTGCGGCTTTCTGGGATACCGAGCAAGGACCTGACGTATATTGCCCTTGAAGTTTGTTGACACCTTTCACAATCCATTCGGGTGCGGCGATAAATCCGATACGCCAGCCGGTCATGGCGTATGCCTTTGATACACCGTTGACGATAACTACACGGTCTTTGATTTCGCTGAATTGGGCAATGCTTTCATGCTTGCCGATATAGTTGATGTGTTCGTAGATTTCATCGGCGATGGTGATAATCCGTTCGTGTTTAGCCAAAACAGAAGCCAGACCTGCCAGTTCTTCCTTGCTATATACCGAGCCGGTCGGGTTTGAAGGAGAACAAAGAATCAAGGCGCGGGTCTTAGGGGTGATGGCTGCTTCCAATTGTTCGGGCGTAATCTTGAAGTCTTGCTCGATGCCTGCACGTACAATGACGGGGGTACCTTCGGCCAGCTTCACCATTTCAGGATAGCTTACCCAATACGGAGCGGGTACAATCACTTCATCTCCTTTGTTTACCAAAGCCATAATCGTGTTGCATACCGACTGCTTGGCACCGTTGGCACAACTGATTTGGGCTGCTGTATATTCCAGTCCGTTTTCTTTTTTCAGTTTTTCTACAATGGCGTTGCGCAATGCGGGATAACCGGCTACAGGAGAATAGCGCGAATAGTTTTCGTCAATCGCTTTTTTAGCGGCTTCTTTGATATGATCGGGGGTGTTGAAGTCGGGTTCGCCGACACTCATGTTGATTACATCTACGCCCTGAGCCTTGAGTTCGCTGCTCTTTTGTGACATGGCAAGCGTAGCCGAGGGGGATAAACTGTTTAAACGTTCTGAAAGTTGGTTCATATTCTTATTTTAATTTTAGTTCAAAATTGGTGCAAAGTAAAACAATATTTTTGATATATAAAAGCATTTCTTACTTTCTGTCACCTAAGAAGCGGAGTAAATACAGGAAAAGATTGATAAAGTCGAGGTAAAGCGTCATGGCACCCATTAGGGCAATCTTCTGGGTGGTATCGTTCACTTCCATGTCTTCTCCGGTAAGCAGATGCTTGATTTTTTGCGAATCGTATGCGGTCAGCCCCGTAAAAATCAGTACGCCGATACCCGAAATGATAAGGTCCATCATCGAATTGTGCAAGAATAAATTGACCAGCGATGCGATGATGAGCCCGATGAGTGCCATAATGCAGATATTCCCTATACGGGTCAGGTCTCGTTTGGTTACATATCCGTAAAGCGCCATAACCCCGAAGGTGCCCGCCGTTACAAAGAAGGTGGTAGCAATGGAACTCATGGTATAGACCATGAAGATAAAGGCGAGTGTGATTCCGTTCAGGATAGAGTAGGCGATAAAGAGCAGGGTAGCAGTGCTGAAGGCAATCCGGTGGATGCGTGCGGAAAGGTAGATGACCAGTCCTATTTCAGCAATCAGAAGCCCCCAGAAGAGCATTTGGTTCTGTACAATCATTGAGAGCAACGTGTATGATTTTGCCACATATAGAGATACCAGTCCGGTAATGACCAGCGCCAATGTCATCCATGTATAGACATTGCGCATCAGGGTAGCTTGTACGGTCTTTGCTTTAGACGCGTAGGCTTTTGCCAAATCGTTTGTTTCCATATCTGTCAATTATTAATTATTAATTGTTAATTCTTAAAGTGCAGCGTATGTCCCATGCGGTCTTTCTTTGTATGCAGGTAACGTTCGTTATAGGGATTGGGAGTCACTTCAATCGGTACGTTTTCTACGATTTCCAGACCGTAGGCTTCCAGCCCTACACGTTTCACGGGATTGTTGGTGAGCAGGCGCATCTTGTGGATGCCTATTTCGCGCAGGATTTGTGCGCCTACGCCATAATCGCGCTCATCGGCTTGATGTCCGAGGCAGATGTTGGCGTCTACGGTATCCATGCCTTCTTCCTGAAGCTTATAGGCTTTCATCTTTTCCATCAGCCCGATGCCGCGCCCTTCCTGAATGAGGTAGATGACGGCGCCTTTGCCTTCTTTTTCTATCATTTGCATGGCTTTATGAAGCTGGTCTCCGCAATCGCACCGCAGCGAACCGAAGATGTCGCCCGTAGCACACGATGAATGTACACGCACCAGTACCGGCTCGTCCGGTCCGAACTCTCCTTTTATTAATGCCACGTGTTCCAGCCCGTTGCTTTTTTGGCGGAAAGGAATCAGCCGGAAGTGCCCGTATTCGGTAGGCATGTCTACCTCTACGCCTTTCTCTACCAACGATTCCTGTTTCAGGCGGTATGCGATGAGGTCGGCGATGGAGATGAGCTTGAAGCCGTACTGGTCTGCCATTTGGCGCAATTCGGGAAGGCGCGCCATGGTGCCGTCTTCGTTCATCACTTCCATGAGGGCGGCGGCAGGGTAAAGGCCGGCAAGCTTGGCAAGGTCGATGCTGGCTTCTGTATGTCCGGCACGGCGGAGCACACCTTTATCTTGTGCGTAAAGCGGGTTGATATGTCCGGGACGTCCAAAGGTTTCCGGGGTCGATGAAGGGTCGGCAAGGGCGCGGATGGTGGCGGCACGGTCGGCTGCAGAAACGCCTGTGCTGCATCCTTCCAGCTTGTCGATGGTCACCGTAAACGGGGTTCCTAAGACTGAAGTATTGTTTGCCACTTGATGGGGCAAATCCAGTTCTTTGCAGCGGGAGAGCGTAATCGGCGCGCAAAGCACTCCGCGTGCGTGCTTCAGCATAAAGTTTACTTTTTCGGGCGTAATCAGCTCTGCGGCAATAATCAGGTCGCCTTCATTCTCGCGGTCTTCATCGTCTACGACGATAACAAACTCGCCTTTGCGGAAGTCTTCTATCGCTTCCTCTACCGTATTTAGCTTTATCTTGTCCATATTATTATGATTGTAAATGATAGTATTGTTGGTCTTTTATTCGTTCTACGATTTGTCCGTTCGTCTTTATAATCGTTTTCAAGTCTTTTTCCAGCCGTATCCGGAAACGCCAGATGTTCAGGTATACCAGCACGCCGGCAGGTAGCACGATGCCCAGCAGGGCATTGAGCCAGAGATTTTCGAACGGGCTTTTATGAGACTTAACCCACAAGAACGGGTAATTGTTCATCAGGTTCAGCAAGACGGGGTCTTTGGTGTTCGAAAGTTCCTCGATGACCGTTTCCATCTGTTGGCTGAGGTCGGCTATGGCGTCATCATGCTTGTTGCTTGTGAATATCTTGATGTAGTTGGGCAATCCTTTCAGGCGGTGCGTGCGCAGGTATTCCTCACATGCGGCACTGATTTGTTCCAGTGTTTCCGCATTGTCCCGGTAAGCAGGGGTGTGGATAATCACTTCTTTTTTGAACATGTGTCTGGAAAGGCGTATGCCGAACACTTTCCGGAAGAAGGCTGCATACGTGTCGATGTTGAATACCACGGAGTCTTTGTTCGACTTGTACGTGAAAAACGCGCCTAACGGAGCCAGAACGAGGGTGCTCATCCACGTGCCTAACGCTACATTCATTTCGCCGCTCTTCCCGACACGGGTCGCGCCTGAATCGATGATGTAATAAATAACGAAAATTACTACCGATATCACTACCGGCATGCCCAGCCCGCCTTTACGGATGATGGCTCCCAGCGGTGCGCCGATAAAGAAGAAGATAAGGCAGGCAAGCGAGAGGGTAATCTTCTTGTGCCAGTCCGACCGGTGAGAGAGGATGTTCCGGTCTGTGTCTTTGGTCAGAAAGCTTTTCATCTCGCACTCGGATAATAGCGAGGATACCCGGTTTTCCGTCTTGCTCAGGGTGCTCGATTTCTCTTGCGAGGTCATCGAGTTGAAGATGCTGTCGGTATTGATATATGCCACGTTCAGCTTTTCCAGTTTGGTTGAGTCGGATTTGGTGAGCACCGGAGTTTTATAGGCGGTATGGATAACATCGTTGAAATAAGCGCGCCCGATGCTGTCTGCGTGTGTTTCCAGCGAGTCGATGGTCTGGGAGATTTCACGCATGTTCTTGATGTCCGAACGGCGGTCGAGGAAATCGCCGTCCACCATATTGAAGCCCGAGTCGAACTGGATGAGCGTATGCTTTTCCTTGAATGATTCGCGCCGGTAGGGCACGTTCCGCGAGATGACCGACTGGGATTTCAGGTTCTCGAATTGCTCTCCGTTGTACAGGTGCAGGTACAGATGCTTTTTGTCGGCGGTCATTTCCAGCTTTCCTTCTTCCGCCCAGATGATGTGCGCGTTTTCGAAGCCGTCCGAGAAATTATAGATGAGCACGTCTTTCAGCATGCCCGTCTCGCGGTCTTTATGTTTTACGTAGATGTTGTATCCGTCGATTTCGCTATAGAATACGCCTTCCGGAATGTCCACTTCAGGCGATTTCTGTTTCATCGAGACCAATAACGTCCACAATTTCTTTTGTGCACGCGGACCGATTTCGTTTTGGAAGATGAAAGACATGAGCCCCAGGAATGCGCAGAACAAGATGACGGGGCACATGATGCGGAGCAGGGGAATGCCTGCGGCTTTCATCGAAAGCAATTCATACCGCTCTCCGAAGTTCCCGAAAGTCATGAGGGCCGCCAGCAGGATGGCAAGCGGAAGCGATATCGGAATCAGTGTCAGGCCCGAATAGAAAAAGAATTGGGCAAGTATGTTAATCTCCAAGCCCTTTCCTACCAGCTCGTCTACATATCTCCATAAGAACTGCATCATGAAGATGAAAAGGCAGATAAAGAAAGTTCCGGCAAAGAGCAGCAAGAAGCTCTTTAAAATGAATATATCCAGTTTTTTTATGCGTAGCATTCCTTATAATGTTGTCAGCTTGCAAAAGTAGCATAAAAAATGATGCGGAGCACGATGTTTTGCATAATTTTAAGAATTATATGCCGCATGCCCGCCGCAACGTCTCGATTTGAGAGTCCCATAAGTTGATGACATCTTCTTCTTCGCCGGCATCGGCAAAGTCGGTCACTTCCAGCGAGAGGTCGCTCGTCAGTTCGTTGTAATGGATTTTCAGCTCGAAGTACGTGCGGGGCTCTTCGTCGCTCCAATGGAAGCGGACAAACGATTCGGTGCGCAGGTTGATGATTTCGGCATTGCGTGTTTCGGTTTTCCCCCATTGGAAGGTAAAGGTCTTTTCGTGTTTCAGTACTTTGTCTGCAAACCAGTGTTCCAGTCCCGATGGCGTACTGATTGCGTTCCAAAGGATGGTACTCGAAGCGGGAGGCAGGGTATATTCTATGTGTATTTTCTTTTTCATGGATATTCAGGTTTTTCCGTTATTGATTTGTACGGGGCGCAAATTAAAGTAATTTTTTGTATACTACATAGCGAATCGCAGATTTTTTGTTTATCCCTGCCGGATAAACGAGCTGACAGATATAGGCACTATCCGTTACAATTGTTACAATTACAATTACAGTTAATTGTAAGTTGAAAATCAGATAATGGGGAAAATCACACTTATAAATTATATAGTATATATATTTATGTAAATATATATACTATATAATTTTAATATGAGCTTTCTTTTTTGACCGGGATTGAAAAAAGCATTTTACGTTAATTGTAATTGTAACAATTGTAACGCCTGTTTGGTAAATGCGGATTCGTTAAATTGAAACAGAATCTGAATAAAATTAGAAGAAAATGCACGAAGGTATTGCGTAATTCAAAAAAACGTTTTACCTTTGCACCCGCAATCGCCAAAATGGCGGGATAGCTCAGCTGGTTAGAGCGCATGATTCATAATCATGAGGTCCCCGGTTCAATCCCGGGTCCCGCTACTACGGACAAGATAGAGCCGTTGGATGGCTTCCACATCTGGCGGTTTCTTACACGGCGGGATAGCTCAGCTGGTTAGAGCGCATGATTCATAATCATGAGGTCCCCGGTTCAATCCCGGGTCCCGCTACGATTTTGAAAATTTGTAGATAATCTCGAAGGAGAATTAGAAACGAACGGAACCGTTTGTTTCTAGTTCTCCTTTTTTGTTTTTATAGTAAGAAGCTGTTCTGAATTTCTCCAAAAAGTTTTTTCTTGGCTTGATGTGTTCGTTTTCGTGTGTGCTTTGGGCGATTTTTTGGTCCTTTTCGCTCCTGTTCTTCGTCAGATAGCCCGCTATCTTCCTCATCACAGAAGCGAAAATGCCTCAAAAACTCATCCCAAATCATCGCACGATAAATTCAAAACAGCTTCTAAGTTATTGCAATCAAAAATGAATTGCGGAAAATCCGTTAATCCTTTCTATTGAAAACAGAGAGGCAGAAGATTTGTCAGTTAATAAAACTCTGTGGCTTTGTGCCTTTGTGTTCCGTTTTATTTTTCGCAAACCAATTTCGTTCTGCTACATGATTTCATATACTTGCCTATGCCTTTGCACATACGTGCGTAGCCCTGCGCAAGTATATGCGTTTTCGGGTGCGGCTATCTCCGTCGTTCGTGCCAAAGGTGGAGCAGGGCGGACCAGGGATGGTGAAACAACATGCGCGGGCCGGCGTAGCGCATGACGGTTCGCATCTGCCCGCGCATCCGGGGGCTGTAACAATGGATGGGGCATTGCTTGCAGGTGGGTTTCTGTTCGCCGTAGCGGCAATGCGAGAGGCGGGTATGGGCATATTCCAAAAGTGCCTGGCAGGCGGGGCAAAGCGTGGCGTTTCCTTCTTTATGGCGGCAGTAGAGCCTGATCATTTGCGTTACTACGCGCTTCTCTCGTTCGATGTGTGAGGGGGTACGGCTCATGGTTTTAATGATGGTTTCTTTGATTAGGTATCCGGAAAAGTGTGAATTTTGAAAAGCGAAGATAACGAAAAGCCCGGAAAGCTCAAAATGCTTTTGGGAAAGAGATGTGATTTTACGGCATTTTAAATATTTTATACTTACAGATTGCGCGTTTCGTTATGAATGTCTTACATTTGGGGTGCATTTCCGTAAGGGAAGGCATCAGATTTAACTAACTAACAGATAAGACGGTATGAAACAAATTAAATGTATTGGAATCTTGACTTCGGGAGGTGATGCTTCGGGCATGAATGCGGCTATCCGTGCGGTGACACGCAGCGCTATTTTCAACGGGTATACGGTGAAAGGCATTTACCGAGGTTATGAAGGTTTGATTCGGAATGAAATCAAGGAGTTTACCACGCAGGATGTAAGCAGCATTATCCAGCGTGGAGGTACGATATTGAAAACGGCACGTTCGAAGGACTTCATGACTCCGGAAGGCCGTAAGGTGGCGTATGATAACATGGTGGCGGCAGGCATCGATGCGTTGATTGTCATCGGCGGGAACGGTTCGTTGACGGGTGCGCTGACTTTTGCGCAAGAGTTTAATGTGCCGTGTATCGGTTTGCCCGGAACGATTGACAATGACTTGTACGGAACCGACTCGACCATCGGTTATGACACGGCACTAAATACCATCGTGGAATGTGTGGACAAGATACGTGACACCGCGACTTCGCACGACCGCATCTTCTTTGTGGAAGTAATGGGGCGTGACGCCGGATTCCTTGCCCAGAACAGTGCGATAGCTTCGGGAGCCGAAGCTGCCATTATCCCGGAAGACCAGACCGACGTAGACCAGCTGGAGCAGTTTATCGGGCGCGGCTTCCGCAAGTCGAAGAACAGCAGTATCGTGATTGTGTCCGAATCGCCCAAGGACGGAGGAGCCATGCACTATGCCGAGCGTGTGAAGAAAGAATATCCGCAATACGACGTGCGTGTCACCATTTTGGGGCACTTGCAGCGGGGAGGTTCTCCGAGTGCGTATGACCGTATTTTGGCAAGCCGCCTGGGGGTAGGTGCTATCGAGGCGCTGAAAGAAGACCAGCGGAACGTGATGATAGGTATCCGTAATGATAAGGTGGTGTATGTGCCTTTCTCGGAAGCCATCAAGAAAGACAAGCCGCTCGACAAGTCGCTTATTCAGGTGCTTGACGAGTTGTCGATTTGATATTTTTAAATGAAGAATGAGGAATTAAGAATGAAGAATTCCTCATTCTTCATTCTTTATAAGCTACTTCATCAGATAATCAAGCAATTCTTCGGGTGTATCGGCGATGAATGCGGGGTGGTAGGCTTCCAGTTCGGTGCGCGGACGGAATCCCCAGGCGGCGCCGATGGTTTCTGTTCCGGCATTGATGCCCGTCTGCATGTCTACGCCTGAATCTCCGATGTAAGCCGTGTCTTGGGGGGATGCTCCTGCGGCCTGCATGATTTCCACTATCACGCTGGGGTCGGGCTTGACGGGCACATTCTCCCGCTGACCGAAGATGCGGAGGAAATGGATTTGCGGGAAATAGTGCTTGATGAGCTTTTCGGTGGCTTCCTGATATTTGTTCGAGGCTACGGCGAGGGCCATTCCTTTTTCCTGAAGCGTTTCAAGCACATGCGGTATCGCCGGATAGGGGCGGCTTAAGTCGGCATTGTGCATATTATAATAAGGAACGAAGAGCGAGCGTATTTTCCGGATGTTCGTTTCGTTCCGCTCTGCTTCGGGCAGGGCTCGCTCGAAGAGCTTGTTGATTCCGTTTCCGACAAAGAAACGGTATTCGTCGGTATCGTGCTGAGGGTATCCGCAAGCCTTGAGGGCATAGTTGGTGGCTCCGGCAAGGTCGGCGATGGTGTTGAGCAGGGTTCCGTCTAAGTCGAATATAACCAGTTTTTTCATTTGTGTGTCAATTTTTGTGTTTTACGGCGGTAAAGATACGGATTTTAGCTTGAATAACGGAGTGAACGGGGCTGAATAAACAGAAAAGTAATACATTATACATCATATTGTAATATGAAAAGCGGACTTTTGGGAAGTTTTAAAAAGTAAAAGATATGAATGCAAGTGTACCTTTTCCTGAAAATTACGTATTAGAATGTACGGCAGACGGTGGCTATTACGCCTATTTGTCAGACTATGACCAATGCTGTGCTTACGGTGAGACAGAAGATGACGCTCTGGCAAATCTTCAGGATGTAGCCGAAGAGTATTTCAACGAAATCGCCCTGTTATACCGGATAGAGGATGCAAGCTGAAAAAAATATGGCTTTTGTATTGCATAATAATAAAATAGTCCTTTCCTTTGCAAGGAATTAATTATCAGATTATAAATGAGCATAAGACCGCATTATCGTACCGTAGTGCTTTCGGACATCCATTTGGGGACTTCTCATTCGAAAGTGAATCAAGTGAGCGATTTTTTGAGTTCTGTAGATTGTGACCGCCTGATATTGAACGGTGACATTATTGATGGCTGGAGTTTGAAGAAATCCGGCGTGCGCAAGTGGAAGCCCGAACATACGCGCTTCTTTAAGATTTTGATGAAGATGATGGAGAATTTCGGGACCGAAATTATCTATGTACGGGGAAATCATGATGATTTTTTGGATAGCTTGATTCCGTTGCAATTCGCCAACCTGCATCTGGTGAAGGATTACATACTGGAGAGTAACGGGAAGCATTATTTCGTGACCCATGGGGATGTGTTCGACAAGATTACATCGGGCATGAAGTGGCTGGCAAAACTGGGCGATATCGGATATACCTTGTTGCTGGAGATGAACAGCTTTTACAACAAATACCGCCTGAAGCGGGGCAAGCCGTATTATTCGTTGTCGCAAGCCATCAAGCAAAAGGTGAAGCAAGCCGTGAATTATATATCCGATTTCGAGAACGTATTGGTGGAATTTGCGCGTAACCGGAAGTGCGAAGGCGTGATATGCGGGCACATCCATCACCCTGAGAACCGGATGGTAGACGGCATTCATTACTTGAATTCAGGCGATTGGGTAGAAACGCTTTCAGCCCTGACCGAAGATGAGGAAGGGAAGTGGGAGGTTCTGTTTTATACCGAAGCCATGAAGCGGAAAGAGGCGGAAAACGAAGAAAAAGATTCAGTATTATCTATAATATCTGTAGCGTCATGAGAGTATTGTTTGTAGTGCAAGGAGAAGGGAGAGGGCATCTGACCCAAGCCATATCCATGGAAAAGCTGCTTCGGGAGAACGGTCACGAAGTGGTGGAAGTGTTGGTAGGGAAAAGCGAATCGCGCAGGCTTCCGGGATTTTTTATCCGGAACATTCAGGCTCCAATCAAGCACATCATCAGTCCTAACTTCTTGCCTACACGTGCCAACCGGCGTGCCAACTTGAGCCGGAGTTTTTTGTACAGCTTGTGGAAATCGCCCGAATATTATGAGAGCATGTGCTATATCAACCGGCGCATCCGCGAGACGGGGGCGGATTTGGTGATTAACTTTTATGAATTGCTGACCGGGCTGACGTATTTCTTTTTCCGTCCGCAGGTTCCGCTGGTGTGCATCGGACATCAGTACCTGTTTTTGCATAAAGAGTTTCAGGTGCCGAAGAAGAACCGGTGCAGCTATTTTCTGATGAACATGTTTACTCGTTTGACCTCGTTGGGGGCTTCGCGCAGGTTTGCTCTTTCGTTCCGCGCGATGAAAGACGATGACGCGCATAAATTGAGCATTATTCCTCCCTTGTTGCGTCAGGAAGTGTTCGAACAAGACCCTGTCGAGGGGGATTACATTCATGGCTATATGGTCAATTCGGGTTTCTCCGAATACGTGTGCCGTTGGCATAACGAACATCCCGAAGTGGCTTTGCGCTTCTTTTGGGACCATTGGGAGGAAGAGCCGGTCAAGAAGGTGGACGATACCTTGTGGTTCTATCAATTGGACGACCGTGAGTTTCTGCGCCAGATGTCGGGATGCAAGGCGTATGCCAGCACCGCCGGATTCGAGTCGGTATGCGAAGCCATGTATTTGGGCAAGCCGATTCTGATGGTGCCGGCACATATCGAGCAGGAATGCAACGCATACGATGCGGTGCAGAGCGGTGCGGGCATCGTGGACGAAGGTTTTAATTTGGATAAGCTGCTGGCTTTCGCTAAGGATTTCCGCCCCAATCCGGCATTCCCGTTGTGGGTGCGTTCTTCACGTTACATTATCTTGAACGAGCTGGAAAAATACACTACACACGATTGCGTTCAGGATATGTATATGGTAGAAGAATATGTATAAAGATTCCTTTTATAATTATTTAGCTATTCTTTTTCCCGGGTTTGCAATTGAAATGTAACATCAATTCTTTTTCTTTGCAGAAAAATGTGTTGTTATGGTACAGAAGAAAAAGAAAACCCCTTATTTAGACCGGGATGTCAGTTGGATGTTCTTTAACCGGCGTATTTTGCAGGAAGCATGCCGTCCGCATGTGCCTTTGTTGGAACGTATGTCTTTCTTAGGCATTTATTCGAATAACCTGGACGAATTCTTCCGTGTGCGTGTGGCTTCACAAAGCCGTATCGCCGAATATGCAGAGAAGTCGGCGGCAAAGGAAAGCGAACATGCCAAGAAACTGATTAAGCAAATCTCCCGCCTGAATGCCCGTTACGTAAAGGAATACGGAGAGGCGATTGCGGATATCACCGAAGAACTTCGGAAAGAAAACATTTTCTTGCTTTCTGATACAGAAATATCTCCCGAACAAAAAGAGTTCATTTATTCATTCTATAAGTCGAAACTGAGCGGAGCCGTTATCCCTATTTGGTTCTCTACGGTCAAGTCGCTCGATTTCGGGAACGACGAAAACATTTATCTGGCGGTAAAGGTAGGGAAGGGCGAAAACGCGCGTGTGTTCGACTATGCTTTCCTCGAATTGCCCGTAGGGCTTTGCGGGCGCTTTGTCCGTTTGCCCAATCAGGGCGAGAAGCGTTACCTGATGTATCTGGACGATGTCATCCGGTGCTGCCTGCCTTTGGTGTTCGAAGGATTGGGATATACTCATTTCGAAGCCTATACCTATAAGTTTACCCGCGATGCGGAGATGGAAATCGACAACGATGCCAATAGCGGCACCTTGCAGAAGATATTGAAAGGCGTGAAGAGCCGGAAGCATGGCGAGCCTCTGCGTGTGCTCTATGATGCAAGCATGCCGAAGGATTTGCTGAAACGGGTATTGAACAAGCTGGATGTGGACAAGAACGATACGGTCATGGCAGGAGGACGCTATCAGAACCATAAGGACTTCATGCGTTTCCCCGATTGCGACCGTACGGATTTGAAATATCCCGTTTGGGCGCCTATTGTGCGCAAGAGCCTGGACGGTCCCGATAGCCTGCTGCAGAAAATCCAGCAGAAAGACCGTTTCATCCATGTGCCTTACCATAGCTTCGACTCGTTCATCCGCGTACTGCAAGAAGCGGCGGTGAGCAAGCAGGTCACCGGCATCAAGATTACACTCTACCGTCTGGCTAAGGAATCGAAGGTTGTGAAAGCCCTGATAGCCGCAGCCCGGAACGGAAAGAAAGTGACGGTAGTTATCGAGTTGCTGGCACATTTCGATGAGGCTTCCAATGTCAACTGGTCGAAGAAGATGCAGGATGCGGGCATCCGTGTTATTTTCGGTGTGGAAGGCTTGAAGGTCCACTCTAAGATTACCCATATCGAAATGAAGACCGGACCGGATATCGCTTGTATCAGTACCGGAAACTTCCACGAGGGCAATGCCCGTATGTACACCGATTGCATGCTGATGACGGCATCGCCCCGGCTGGTGAAGGACGTGAATGCCGTATTCGACTTTATCGAGCGTCCGTATACTCCCATCAAGTTCAAGGAGTTGCTGGTATCGCCCAATGAGATGAAAAACAAGTTCTGTGCCTTGATTCGGGACGAGATAAAGAACAAGAAAGCGGGCAAGCCTGCCTATATCAAGATTAAAATCAACCACATCACCGACCCCGTTATGGTAGAGAAGCTTTACGAGGCTTCGCAGGCGGGGGTAGACATCGATTTGGTGGTCCGGGGAAACTGTTCTTTGGTCACCGATGTGCCGGATGTGAGCGAAAATATACGAATTAACGCAATTATTGACCGATATTTGGAACATTCCCGTATCTTTGTATTCGCTGCGGGCGGTACGGAGAAAGTTTTCATCGGCTCGGCAGACTGGATGCCACGTAATTTGGACCATCGTGTAGAGGTCATCACCCCGGTGTACGACCCTGATATAAAGGAAGAAATGAAACGGGTGGTGGAATACGGGCTGAAGGATACCCAGCAAGGACGTATCGTAGACGGTACGGGAGACAATGATTTCCATGCCTTAATCGGCGATGAAAAACCTTTCCGTTCGCAAGAAGCATTGTATAATTACTATGTAGCTAAAAACGAGAAAGAAGAATGACAGAGATGAATTATGCGGCAATCGACATCGGTTCGAATGCCGCCCGTTTGCTGGTGAAACGGATTGAAGAAAATGAAGGGCAGGTGAAGTTCACGAAGGAATTGCTGCTGCGTGTGCCTCTCCGCCTGGGTTTTGATGTGTTCGGCAAGGGAAAGATTTCGGAAAAGCGTGAAAAGAACATGATGCGCCTGATGAAATCGTATGCCTATCTGATGAAGATTTACGATGTGCAGAAGTACCGCGCGTGTGCCACTTCGGCAATGCGCGATGCCAAGAACGGTATGGACATCATCAAGGAAATCGAGAAGAAAACCGGTATTCACATTGAGATTATCGGCGGACAGGAAGAGGCGCAAATCGTCTATAACAACCACATTGAATATATGAAAGACCGCACGGGCAATTACCTGTATGTGGATGTAGGGGGAGGTTCGACCGAAATCAACCTGCTTTCGCAAGGAGAATTGCAGTGCAGCCGTTCGTACAACATCGGTACCGTGCGTTTGCTGAACAAGGCGGTAAAGGAAAGCGAGTGGACGCGCCTGAAAGAGGATATGGCGGAACTTGCCCGCCAATATCCCGATACCAACATCATCGGTTCGGGAGGAAACATCAACAAGCTCTACCGGCTGGCGGAGAAGAAAGACAAGAAAGCCCAGCGCATGACGGTAGAAACCCTGCGTGGCTTGTACGATGAATTGAGTGTCTTGTCGGTGGAAGAGCGTATGGATAAGTTTAGCCTGAAGCCCGACCGTGCAGATGTTATCGTGCCTGCAGGCAACATCTTCCTGACCATAGCCGATATCTTAGGCTCCTCATATATCTATGTGCCAACCATTGGTCTTGCCGATGGTATCATCGACGGGCTTTATGCCGGAAGCAAGGAAGAGCGCGAACACGGGAAATCATTGAAGTCGCTCGATGCGGAAAAATGATATGATTGAATGAAACGCAGATTAGCGCGGATTGACGCAGAAATTTTTATTTTATATAATCTGCGAAAATCCGCGTTAATCTGCGTTTATAAAAATGTATGACCCAATTTTATTTCTTCTTGGTCGTAACCAGAATCACGCCGTTCTTGCCTTTCTCGCCGTAGGGAGCAATCTTTGCTGGATCTTTCCATACTTCTATCTTTTCAATCGTGTTCGGGTCGATAGCATCAAGAGAACCTGTATATTCTTTTCCGTCAACAAGCACCAATGGTTTGGGTGCAAGCGCCACTTCCGTGCTGTCCTGCTTCCCGTCTTCAATGATTCTGAATACCACCGGAACGGTATACAGCGTTGGTACGGTTTTTCCGTTCTGCATGCCCGGTTCCCATTTGGGCATACCCGAAAGCACCCGTACGGCTTCGGCATCGAGGCTGGGGCTTACGCCACGCACGATATTCACGTCTCCGATGCTTCCGTCTTTCTTTACCGTAAAGCGGGCGATGACTCTTCCTTCCGTCTTGTCCCGCTTGGCGTCTTCGGGATAGCGCAGGTTCGCGCTGATGTATTTCATCAATTCGCTTGTACCGCCTGGGAACTGGGGCATCTGTTCTACCGCCGTATAAGGTTCTTCCTCATTGTCCGGTTCGTTTTTATCCCCCACGATGACTATCGTTTGGGGCTTTCCTTTAAGTGTATCGGCTTTTTCGATACTTTCACTTGTTACGGCATCGGATATTGCCGGAAATTCCGTAACTTTGACACGTGAAATCTCATTCAGCGGTTTCGAGATTTCGGGACGGGCAAAAGCGGCTACAGCTACTGCAGCCAGCGGAAGTACGTAGAGGTACTTGGCGCGTGCCCACGGGTTCGATTTTTTTCTCATCATCATAGTGATACGTTTTTTAAGTGAACTGTGATTTAAGCTGTTGGCGAGAGAGTAGAGCCTTGAGCCAACGGCTTTCTTTATTAATAACAATTGATATTCCTTGGCGTTGACACCGGATGCCAGTACGGCTTCGTCGGCTTCGTATTCGTGGATGTTCTGCAATTCTTGCTTCACCAGCCATGCCGCCGGATTGAACCATTGCACGACGATGCACGCTTGGGCAAGCAGCAGGTCCCACGAGTGCCGGAGGCGGATGTGGGCTTGCTCGTGTGCCACTATCGCCCTGTTGTCTTCTTTCAGGTCTGTGTCCGGCATCACGATGTAATGCATCCAGCTGAACGGGGCGATTTTCCCCGGATAACGTACCAGGATGCTCCCGTCTGCCAGCCTTTCTTTCCGGTTCCTGCGGATGACGGTACATATCCGCCCGATTCCGATAAGGCTCTTGATGCAGCAGCAGAAAGCTCCTATCAGGTAAATGCTTACCATTGTTTCTTGCCATCCGAACCGGGAAACCGTTTCCGCGGCTTCTGTTCCTGCACGAAGTTCAGCCAGCATCAGCAGGCTTTCCAAGTCCGACACGGTCTGGTTCAATGCCGTAGGTTCGCTGATGGCAATCTTCACCGCAGGCAGGAGGCACGACAAGACCAATATGCCCAGCAATGCCAGCCGGTTGAACCGATGAAACGTTTCCTTGCTCAGCAATACCTTATAAAAAAGGTAGAACAAAGCCAGGCAGACCGATGCTTTCAGTATATAGATAAAAAATAGTCCCATATTTTTTGAGTTTTTAAGTTTTTGAGTTCTTAAGTTTTTAAGTATGTCCGCAGATAGCCAATGTAGGGGCGTATCGCATACGCCCTGAAAAACATCCACGTGGATTAGTTGATGCATTCGGGCGTATGCGATACGCCCCTACAGGCAATTTGGCAAAATGAGGACATTCATATTGAGTTTTTAAGTTTGTTGGTTTTTAAGTTCTTGAGTTTATCTTTTAGTAATTCAATAACTCCAAACTGACAAACTAAAAAACTCAAAAACTAAAAAACTCAAAAACTAACACAACCTTATTTCCTTTCCTCCACTTGCTTGATAAGCTCTTTCAGCTCCTCTATCGAAATCTCCTCTTCCTTTACCAGCGAAGAGACCACCCCTAAGTAGGAATTGTTGAAATACTTGCTGATGACGCTTTTCAGCGTCCCGCGCTTGAACTCGTCTTTCGACACGGCGGCACGGTATTGGTACGTATTGCCGAATGCCGTATGCGCCAGATAGCCTTTCTCTTCCAGTCCGCGCACAATGGTGGAAAGCGTATTGAAGTGCGGACGCGGCTCGGGATAGAACTCCAGCAGCTGCTTGACGAACAAAGGACCTTTCTCCCAGAAAAATCCCATTACTTCTTCTTCTTTTGCGGTCAGTCTTTTCATGCTATTTCCGTTTGTTTTCCGCAAAGTAACTAAAAGTTTTAGTTATTCAACTAATCTTTATAGTTAATAATAGTGAACAGTGGCGAAAGTCTGTGGAGGAAATAGAAAAAAGCATATTTGCGGAAAGCGTATGTTGTAATGCCAATGCTTTTGCGGTAATATAGCAATTTATATCAGTAAGTTTTATGGTTTCCAATTCAAAACCGTACGTTCTCGATATGGAAACCGTACGTTCTTGATATGGAAACCGTACGGTTTTGATATGGAAACCATAAAATCTATTTATTTGACTGCATAAAAGAAGCAGTGCTTAAAAGCAAATACAGGCTTGTCTGTTTGATAAGTTACCGTTTCGTTTGTTTTTAATGAATTCCGCATTTTGCCCAATTGCTGTAGGGGCGTATCGCATACGCCCTAAAGACATTCGCGTGGATAGGTAGACGTATACGCCCTGAAGACATCCGTATGGATAAGTGGACGCATTCGGGCGTATGCGATACGCCCCTACATGGGATGCCCCCCTACATGGGATGTTTGCGGAATTCAATTTATTTTTTATTTATTGGGTAGGCTTGGAATGATGTTTTATTTTTATCTTTGCAAAACGAACTTAATAGACTGGCTATGAAATATAAACTCATCTTTTTTGCGGCTTGTTTCTTGTATGCTTTATCGGGCATGGCAGGCGTTATGGAGCTTGACGTGACCCGTCATGGAGCCGTAGGCGACGGGAAGACGTTGAATACCGGTAGCCTGCAAGGTGCCATTGACGGACTTCATGCACGTGGGGGAGGTGTTTTGCGTTTCCCCGCAGGGCGTTATCTGACGGGAAGCTTGCGGCTGAAGTCGGGTGTGACGCTGTATCTGGAAGAGGGGGCTGTCTTGCTGGGGAGCACTTCGCCTTACGATTATCCGAAGTTCAGTACGGAAAAAGAACTGAAGGTGAACAATGACCATTTCGACCAGGCGTTGATTTATGCCGACGGGGCGGAGAATATCGGCATTACAGGAGGCGGATGTGTAGACGGGCAGGGCAGGGAACTGGCTCTGACCATTGATAGCCTGCACCATACGGGGGAGCTGGTCGACCCGCATTACAATACGTATCGCAAGCGTCCCAACACGCGTCCCAAGCTGTTGTTCGTCAGGGGATGCCGGAATGTGCGCATACATCGTGTCAGCTTCAGGAGCAGTGCGGCATGGGGACTTTCGTTCTCGTTGTGCACCGATGTGACGCTGGATAGCCTGCATATCGAAAACCGGGCGTATTGGAACAACGACGGCATAGACATCAGCGATTGCAAGGACGTGCGCATCGCCCATTGTGATGTAAATTCGGCGGACGACGGCATTTGCCTGAAGTCGCACAACCGGGATGCGTACAACGACCGTGTGTCTATCGCCCATTGCCGGATTATCAGCAGTGCCAGCGCCATTAAGTTCGGGACTGAGTCGGGTGGAGGCTTCAAGAATGTGACGATAGACGATATCCGTGTCAAGGACACCTACCGTTCGGCCATTGCCATCGAGTCGGTAGACGGGGCGGCGATAGAGAACATCTGGGTGAGCAACATACATGCCGTCAATACGGGCAATGCCATTTTCATCCGCTTGGGGCACCGGTCGGGCGAAGCGCCGGGGTATGTGCGGAATGTAAGCATCCGTAACCTGTATGCCGAGATTCCTTTCGGGCGGCCGGACATCGATTACGACCTGCGCGGTCCTGCCTTGCCTTTCTTCCACAATCCTTTTCCTGCTTCCATTTCGGGCATACCGGGACATGACGTTGAGAATGTGACGTTGGAGAATATCGAAATCGTTTATCCGGGACGCGCGTCGAAAGGCATGGCGTATATCTCGTTGAGCCGGCTGGCGGATGTGCCCGAAAACGTAGACGGCTATCCCGAGTTCAGCATGTTCGGGGAATTGCCGGCGTGGGGATTTTATGTGCGTCACGTGTCCGGCCTGACCCTAAAGGGCATTACGCTGCGTTTGCGCGAGGACGATTACCGTCCGGCTTTTGTGTTCGACCGCGTGAGCAGGCTGAACCTTTCGGATATCGTTTTGCCCGAAGACAAGCAGGCGGGGCAGGTGGTGTTGAGGCAGACCGGCTTGCAACGGAAAGCGAGAGTGCCCGAAAGATGGATTTTTTCAATTGACAATTAACAATTGATAATTGGAAAAACTTTATTATCTTTGCGCTCGAAAAATCAGTTCATTATGGACAGGCAATCACGATACAAAGACTTTTCAGGCTTTCTGGCAGGATATTTTCCGTTCAAGGTACAGAAATTGTCGGTAAATGCCGGGTTTTCCTGTCCCAACCGTGACGGCACGAAGGGGTATGGCGGCTGCACGTACTGCAATAACCAGACATTTAATCCCGCGTATTGCCGGACGGAAAAAACGATAGCCGTGCAGCTGGAGGAAGGGAAGCAGTTCTTTTCACGCAAATATCCACAGATGAAATACTTGGCTTATTTTCAGGCGTATACCAATACCTATGCCGGACTGGACAGTTTGGTGAGGATGTACGAGGAGGCTTTGGGCGTGCCGGATGTGGTGGGGCTGGTAATCGGTACACGTCCGGATTGCATGCCGGATGCACTGCTTGATTATCTGGAAGAATTGAACAATCGGACTTTCCTGCTTGTTGAATATGGGATAGAAAGTACGGACGACGGGACGTTGCGGCGCATCAACCGGGGACATACGTTTGCTTGTACCGAAGATGCGGTGCGGAGGACATCAGCCAGAGGAATTCGTACGGGAGGGCATGTGATTGTCGGGCTTCCGGGCGAAGAGGGGAGAGACAAGATAATCCGTCAGGCGGAAATATTGTCCGGTTTGCCTCTTGTGACGTTGAAGTTGCATCAGCTCCAGCTGATAAAAGGCACGCGCATGGGGGAGGAATATCTCCGATGCCCTGGGGATTTCCATCTGTTCACGGCAGAAGAGTATGTTGACTTGGTGATTGACTATATCGAACATTTGCGCCCCGACCTGGTGTTGGAACGGTTTATTTCCCAGTCGCCCAAGGAACTGTTGATTGCTCCCGACTGGGGGATGAAGAACTACGAGTTTACCAACCTTCTTCATAAACGGATGGAAGAACGGGATGCATGGCAAGGAAAATATTTTAAAACTTAAAAACTCAAATAAGCAATGGAACTGAAAGGGAAAGTATATTATGTAGGTGTGAACGACCGCTCGAAAGCGTTGTTCGAAAATTTGTGGCCGTTGCCATACGGTGTGTCTTATAACTCTTATTTGATAGCCGATGACGAGATGGTGGCGTTGGTTGATACGGTCGATGTCGCCTTTTTCGAAGTGTATCTGAAGAAAATAAAAGCCGTAATCGGCGAGCGTAAAATCAATTATCTGATTATAAATCACATGGAGCCGGACCATTCGGGCTCTATCGCCCTGATCAAGCAGTATTATCCCGACATTGTATTGGTGGGCAACAAGAAAACCTTCGATATGGTGGAAGGTTTCTACGGAGTAGGAGGCGACCGCTATGTAGTGGGTGACGGTGATTTCCTGAAGTTGGGACATCATCAATTGCGTTTTTATCTGATTCCGATGGTGCATTGGCCCGAGACCATGGTTACGTTTGACGAGACGGAAGGCATCCTCTTTTCGGGTGACGCGTTCGGATGCTTCGGCGCATTGAACGGCGGATGCATCGACAAGGACATCAATACCGAAATCTACGAAGGCGAGATGCGCCGGTATTATTCGAATATCGTAGGCAAGTTCGGCAATCCGGTACAGAAGGCGTTGCAGAAATGCAAGGGGCTGGACATCCGGATGATTTGCTCTACTCACGGTCCGGTATGGACGGAGAAGATTCCGCAAGTGGTGGACATGTACGACCGCCTGAGCCGTTACGAAGGCGAGGAAGGCGTGGTCATCGCATACGGAACGATGTATGGCAATACCGAAGAACTGGCGGAAACCATTGCCGAAGAATTGAGCGCACAGGGCATCAAGAACATCGTGATGCACAACGTATCGAAGACGCCGCATTCGTATATCTTGGCAGACATCTTCCGCTACAAAGGGCTGATTGTGGGATGCACTACTTATAACATGCATCTTTATCCCGAAATGGAAGCCCTGCTCAGCAAGGTAGCTGCCCGCGAGATGAAAAACCGTGTGATGGGTTATTTCGGTTCGTACACCTGGGCAAGCGCGGCGGTGAAGAAACTTGCCGAATATGCCGAGAAGCTGAAGTTCGAGCTGGTGGGCAATCCGGTCGAGATGAAGCAGAGCATGGGGCAGGACACCGCCCGTCAGGCGAAAGAGCTGGCAAAGGCGATGGCGGAACGGCTGAAAGCGTAAATAATTAATAATTAATAGTTAATAATTAATAGCGGCGTATGGTGTACCTCCAATTGCCAACTATTAATTATTAACTATTAATTATTAATTATAAAATCAATGCCTATGATACAGAAACTGTACGACAAGCACAATGACCCCGATGTGTTGCAGCATATTGTGGATATCTTGAATGACGGAGGAATTATCATTTATCCTACCGACACGATGTATGCGATGGGATGCCATGCCTTGAAAGAACGCCCCATCGAAAAGATTTGCCGCCTGAAGAACCTGAATCCGAAGAAGAACAACCTTTCTATCATTTGTTACGACTTGAGCAACATCAGCGAATATGCGCAAGTGGGCAATGCCACCTTCAAGCTGATGAAGCGCAACCTGCCCGGTCCGTTTACGTTTATCCTGAAGGCAGACAGCCGTTTGCCTAAAATCTTCCGCAACCGGAAAGAAGTGGGAATCCGTGTGCCCGGCAATCCGATTATCCGCGAGATATGCCGTTTGCTGGATGCGCCGATATTGACCACTACCTTGCCTTTGCATGAGGGGGAAGACATCGAATATGTTACGGATCCGGAGCTGATAGACGAGAAATTCGGCGATGAAGTGGACCTTGTGATAGACGGAGGCATCGGAGGCGTTGAACCTTCTACCGTCATCAATTGTTGTGAAGATATGCCGGAGATTGTCCGGCAAGGAAAAGGAATATTAATTGAATGAAGAATTTCCTCATTCCTCATTCTTCGTACTTAATTTAAATCTTTATGTTTTTATCATCATTACTTAACGCGCTTTTGGCGGCAGAAGCGGAAACAAAATTAATCAATGTGGAGCAAGTGCTCGACAAGTTGTTAAATTGGAGCATCGAAGCGGGGAAGGATATCTTGGCGGCTTTGATAATTTTTATCGTAGGGCGGTTTGTCATCAAGCAACTGAACCGTTTGTTCCGCAAGATATTGGAACGGCGCAAGCTGGAAGTGAGCGTGCAGACTTTCCTTGAGAGCCTGGTCAGCCTGCTGCTGAACTTGGTGCTTGCTTTTGCGGTTATCAGCAAGTTGGGGGTAGAAACCACCAGCCTTGCGGCTTTGCTGGCTTCGGCAGGTGTGGCTGTCGGTATGGCATTGTCGGGTAATCTTTCGAATTTTGCAGGCGGGCTGATTATCTTGGTGTTCAAGCCCTTCAAGGTAGGCGATTACATCGACGGGCCGGATGACGAGAGCGGTACAGTAAAGGAAATCCAAATCTTTCATACCGTATTGACTACGTTGGATAACCGCTTGATTTATGTTCCCAACGGTTTGTTGAGCAGCAATGCCATCACGAATTACAGCCGTCAGGAGACGCGCCGTGCCGAATGGGTGTTTGGCGTGGAATACGGGGAAGATTTCGATAAGGTGAAAGCCGTGCTCCAGCGTATCATTGATAACGACCCGCGTATTTTGAAAGACCCTGCCCCGTTGATTGCTTTGGGTGCTTTATCGGCGAGCAGCGTAGATATAAAGGTACGTGCATGGGCAAAGACTTCCGACTATTGGGATGTTTATTTCGATATGAACAAGACGGTTTATGAAACCTTCAACAAGGAAGGCATCGGCTTCCCGTTCCCACAACTTACGGTACATCAGGCGAAGGACTAAATGAAGGAATAAATCCCAAGGCCGGAACATGGCTCTTTCATTTAAAACGCAGATTAACGCAGATTTTCGCGGATTATTTTTAGAATATAAACATGCAGGCCTTCCATTGTCATCTAAGGGAACGAACGTGAAGGATCTCGTGTACATCCACGTGGGCGCATCCGAGATGCTTCACTTCGTTCAGCATGACAAATGATTTTTCGCAATTTATTTCTGATTGACTATAATTTATAATTTATTTAATGGTCGGTTTTAGCTCATCGGGCGACTGGCGGGTGTACATGTTCACTTCGCCGGCAACCTTTTGGAAGAGGTCGCTGATTTGTTGGGGACTTACTTCATGTTGAGGGCGGAAGCTGTCGGAGTTCATGTAGTCGAGTATGGCTTTGCGCATCTGACGGGCAACGATGCGTTCGTCAAGACCGGTCGACAAGTCCATGCTGGTCATCATCAGTTTTCCATTCAGCACATTTGCTTCGAACAGCATACCGGCTTTCCGGCTTATGAAC
>ULRZ01056916.1_pt1 | contig 42697 bp, 78 predicted proteins | sample 1955861 | NCBI WGS metagenome assembly ULRZ01 (sample SAMEA4835694, study PRJEB28245) | human gut metagenome | biome: gut microbiome; material: fecal sample | place: Denmark | collected 2008 | reverse complement strand
AGCACAAGTGTTGGTTGCCAGGTTATAGTTGATGCCCTGGATAGCTTCCCTTGTTTCACAGCAACAATTTGCTAACTGAGACTGTAATGCGTTGGTGTTCTGCATACCGGCTACGGTGTCAGCATTAATTGCCTGCTGAACGCCATTGAAGCCCTGAAGCATTCCAACGTTCACGCCGTTGAAGCCGCTCTGCATGGTATTGTTGAGAGCATATGTGCTATCGCAGATACCCTGCTGAATGCCTCTGATACCATTCTGAATATCATTAAGAGCAAAACTCTCGCTAATATCTGAACGGGTTGCCCATCCTTGGAATCCAGCACCATTTGCACCATTTCCACCATTGCCGCCGAAGCCGCCGCCCCAGCCGCCAAAACCTCCCCATCCAAAGATGGCAAAGATCAGGACGAGCCAGATAAGTGAAAAGCCATCACCGCCCCACATATCATTGGCGCGATTATTAGAGCCTGTAGCGGCAGCAATGTCACTAAGACTGTAATTTGAACCATTCATCATGTTTTTAGTCTCCTTAAATTTTATTTACAATAGGAGACATCCGCGGCTGTCGTCCCAAATTGTAGCGATTTTTAATCACCCAATTGTGGGGAAGTATTATAATCCAAGGAATTTTTGTATAATTCCATCTGGAGATAAATGTTTTTCGTTAAATACATTTTGCTGTATTTGATGTAACTGGTCTGTATCACCTTTTTTGTATAAATCCAACGCATTCTTCAATGTTGGATTATTTCCTGCAAATTTACTCATATCGTTCATCATGTTGTCAACACTTCCGAACCTCTGAGAAATCATTTTCTCAAATTGCTTTTTCATCATGGCGTTTGGATTGAATGTCATCTCTGCCTACCTCCGTTCTGCTTAGGTTCTGGTGTTCCCGACATCTGCGTCGGAAACATATTCTTTATTTCAGAAATCTCCGAACAAACATCATTCCGAAGCTGATTAAACATTGCTTCAATGTCAATCTGCTTTTCATCTTGCTTAGATTGCTGTTCATCTGGATTTACGAGTCGGTAAACAAAAATCCTGCTCCTTCCATCGGATTGAAGCTGTTTTCTGTAAATTTCAGTTCCGTCTGTTTTTGGATAGTAAACAGGATTGCCGGACATATCCACATCTTTAGCCTTTACAGTATCAATCCCATCCACCATCTGTCCTTGAAGCATAGGGGATTGTGGAACCGGCTGTAACTGTTGCATCTGCATTTGACCATAAGGCATTGCCTGTTGGTAATTATTCTGCAATTGTGCCAGTCTGTCCTGATACGGTTGTATTTGTCCGTATGGGCTGTTTATCATTGGCTGTTGCGGATAATACGGATACCCTGCCATAATCTGTTCCTCCTGTCCGGGATTCAAGAATCATGTCCATATCATCTATGGAACGATGCTTTTCCCATATGCCCTCGTAAGGGTTTCTTAACATAATCATTGTGTTTTCTCCTATGATTATATTATATAGGAAGGAACTCTGTTTTTGAACGTCACTATTTCGCCACGTTTTCGCCATAATACAAAGAAAAGCCCCGACAATACATCGGGGCAACTTTGGAAATTTTCTTCTTTATTCTTTTGTTAATTCGGTCTATGGTTCTCGGACTATACCCCATAAGTTCAGATGCTTCCCATAGTGTCTTTTCGCCATAAGCCCGTAATCGAAACAGTTTTTCTTCTCTGGAATCGAAGCCTGCTTCTTTTAAATAAAATTTTCTTTCATCTTCTGAAAAGTCTGTATAATTCATATTTCCACCGTCCTCCCTTACAAGTGGAATCGATTTGTTACATAGGAAATATACCGCTCAACATAAATCCTACAACTGCTCCCACGACTGCTGTTATAATGCATACAATAATGGTGTCATAACGTTTGCCAGGGACTGCCATGAGGATTTTTAAATTGTTGTTCATCTCATCGACTGTTTCTTTGATATGATCTAAGTCATTGCTATACAGGGCAGTCTGCTGTTCGAGTTTATTAATTCTAGAATAAAATTCCTTGTGTCTTTCAGACTGCTTTTCCTGCATATCATGAATATTTTTTTCAATTTCTTCCAAGCGGTGATTGTTAAAGCACTCATGTTCGCATTCCATCGCTGTTCCTTTCTTCACTCCCTTAACATTTGCTTTTCCCTACTGAATATAAGCAACCCAGCGGCACTCCGGGAGGACAAAAATACTGTGCCACGTGACCCAACCATCTTATTAAATTAAACTTCCTGCAAATGGAAAAACGCCATGATTGATATATATTTCCGTTTCGGATTCCCATTTTCGACTTACTGAATTTTCAGAGTGCGATTCTTGGAACTCGGCTCCCTGCTTCACAAGGAAATAGAGAGCCAGATCAAATATGCAATCATAGCAGCATTCCATATCGGTATTGATTTTTTCATCTGTATATCCAGACGGATAGTTGCGTTTCTTTTTGAACGAACGAATTGCACGCTTCACAGACAAAGAAATCATACCGTCAGTTTCCGCATCATCGGATAGATACTCTTTCAGATCATTCACAAGCTTTTCGTTCATTCAAGATCACCTACCCTTGCTGAGATAAAATTTCAGAGATAATACCAGCCTTATTTGTCGATGTCAGGGCATAGCCATTGTCACTTGCGAGCTGTTTCAGTTGAACTACTGTCATGCTTGACAGCTCGCTTTCTGTATACTTGTGTTTTGAAGCATCATTAACACTTGCTACAGACGGTGACTGGCTGTTCTCGTCGAGACTATGCCCGTTTATTCCCCCGCTTTGGTACCGATTACGATACCACCATTAGCTTTTGCTGCTACTGGAACAAACATGCCTGATGCTTTAGTCCAAACTGCAACTGGGTCTTGTGTAGCCCACATGGACAGTGTTACAAAGGAACGATTCTCTTCCTGAATGAACTGTCTGTACTCAAGTTCCTCTGGTGTTACGCCCCAGAGTCCAGTACCAAATGAACCGTTCGGCTCTGCTTCATACAGAGTGAATACATCCTCTTTGAAGTATCTTCCTGTTTTAAGAGAGCCATCAGCTTTTCTGAATCTGAATTTCTCGTCGCAACGATCAATTGTGATTCCGTATTCCTGCATAAGCAGATTTGCAAGTTCCTGTTTTGTCAGAAGGCGTTTGTTAGCTGCTCCTAAGACTGCTGTCTGCATTGCAGTGTTGTTTCTCATGTAGTTAATCATTTTGAGAGATGTAAGGGCTTTATTTACCACAAAACCATTATCCTCTGCGATAGCAACCATCTTCTGGATATCACCCATAATATCTGCATCTGGCTTAGACCAGTCTGTCATTTCTACCTTTGCGCTGGACGGAACGCCGTAATCAATGCTCATATCAACGTTGTTCTCTTTGACTTTTACTGCACCAGTAGAAAGGAACTGTCCTTTCATGACATTTGCTCTGGCAACAACGCCTTCAAACAGATTAGCTGCATCATCAAATACAAATCTCTTTAAGTTCTCGTCATCCGGCACGCCGTTTTCAATTGCCTGCTGTAATCTCTCAGACTGATTGATTTTTCTCTTGATGAAGAGTTTTTCGGTCAGAACTTTTTCAAATCCTGGTCTTGTTCCGATTTCTGCTTCAGTATCAAGCGCATGAACGAATGCTACCTCTGGAAGTCTCTGTCCAGCCATAAGTCTGTAGTATTCGGCTTTCAGGAACTGGGTTTTGACATCCGGGAAGATGGTGTCAAGAATGCCTGGTCTTTTTACGCTGAAATCCTGGGAAAAGTTAAGTCTTTCTTCCTGTGTGATTGATTCTAAAATATTAAATGGCATCTGCTTACCTCCTTAAAATTCTGGATCTGTAGTGGTTACAAAGACGATACCTGCTTTTTCAAGCTCTGTTTTTGCAGTGGTTTCTACTGTTACCGGAAGTCTTTTTTCAAGAACACGTCCTGCAACAATTACGGAAATCGGTCGTTTTGTATCGTCTGTCATATCGACGTCTTCAAACACAATGCCTTTAGCACCAGTTGCGTTTGTCGGATATACAGAACCTGCCTTGATAATCTTCTTAGTTCCAACGGTTTCAGCATTCGTCTGTTCTGCTGTATAGGTTTTAAGTACCAGTCCTACCTCGGATTCGAGGATATTAGGTGTGGATTCGTACTGCTCTGTTTTCATAAAAGCCATAATCTAAATCTCCTTTTCTTAAATATTTACTGGGGCATTATCGTCTGCCGGTTTATTTTCTGGACACATTTTTGCTGAGTACGCTTTTGCATATTCAGATGCTTCGCTTTTCTTTTCTGGTTCTCTACCAGATTTACCGCCGCCCGGATTAGGTGTGTTTTCAAGGGCTTCTTTTTCCCATGCGGCTTTTGCGGTATCAAGCGTTGATTTATTTACTTCAGAAATTCCATCAACAAAAGTCTGGGCTTCTTTGAGTGCATCTTCGGCATCCATATTTGAGAATGCTTTGATTGCTCCTGCGTAGGCATCTCCTTTCATTCCTGCACTCGCAAAAATAGAAGTGATTTTACCTGTCAGAGCGTCTTTCTGAGCTGCTTTAAGTGCAGATTCGAGATCAGAAATTCTTTTTTCATTTGTTGCTTTCTCTTTCTGACGTTCCAGTTCTGCTTTCTCTGCATCTGTCATGTTCTGCCGTTTGAGTTCTTCCAGTTCTGTTTCCAACGCTTTTGCTTTCTCTGCATCTTCTTTTAATTTCTGATTTTTGGCTTTTTCTTTAGCCACATCAGAATTTGACTGATTCAGAAATGAAGTAATCTGCTCATCGGTTGCATCTGGAAAAATCTTTTTTACATCTTCTCTTGTCATTGAAATCTCCTGTCACCAATACGCTTTTTAACGCTGTTCGCTCAGCACAAGGTGTCTCCCATGATTACGCTATCGGGATGCATATTTTTTTAATAAAAAAGAGACGATTTTACTCGTCTCTAAATTAACTGTATTGAATTGAGCACCGGCAGTTCACAATCTCGTCTGCCGAAGCTCCAAGAGAATGATCGGTCGGAAACATCAATAGACTGTCTTCGACTGAAAATGGTTCATATATAGGGATTGTAGTTCCACCAACTTCAAGATGTGTTTTGCGTTCCCTTTTGTCTCCAACATCTATCCATGTCTTTTTGGTTTTTCCTGCTTTCACAGCTTTTGAATACTGTCTGTAATTTAGTATCGAATTAGCTTCGCATTCTGAAATAAACATTGCCCGGTCATTTGACAGGTAATAATCATCTGTGGCCTGCTCTGAATCAGGATGTTTCTCGACGATATGCGAAAATGTTGTGCCAATAATCTGTTTTGAAGTTTCGAGAACATATTCTTTGATATATGAATCAATCAGCATATATCCCAAGACTACATCCAGATATTTGTCATAAAATTGAGTCTGAATGTATTCTTGATCTGATTCTCCATTTTCTATGGTTGTTTCTATCAGTGCTAAAATATAAAGGACAACTTCTTCCATTTGTTCGGAAAAAGCTATCCTTTCTTGCTTTTCTTTGTCTGATATTGACATTTTGCTGAAATATTCTTTATACGGTTCACTTCTGCGATTGTTGGGTCTGATATTTAATTCATCGTATGATGAAACACTCATTCTGAAATCACATCCTTGTTAAAGCCGTTCAGCAAATCTTGTGCTTTTTGCAGCTCTGAGTCTGGGTCTACTAATTCTGGGTAAATGGTTCCGAGGTATGGCAAACTCATTTCATATACTTTTTGCGGATCACTAAATAATCCACAAGTAATCAGCGCAATAAGCGGATGAATTTTATTCTTAAACAGATAATCAAGTGCCTGTGCTTTGACAAGCATGTTATCTGTCGGGTTTCTGGTTATTTTTACATCAAAATCTCTGGTCGAAATATTTACATCCATTGAAGTTTTTCGGATGATATTCAAAATGATTCTGGCAGATGCTTTTTCAGCTTCTTTCGTAAATGCTTCTACCAATTTTGCGTCTCGTTCTGCAAAATCCCAACCATTCCTCAGATACACTGCATTTCCTGTGTCTCCACCCGTATTGCCCTGTCGATTCGGCATTGCTTCTACAATCAGCATATTGTTATATATATCGTCTTTTGCAACCTGGCTCTCTGACTGATTTAGTTCAGCAGTCATTAAGTCAACGTCTGATTGTGTTCCGTTCCCGACGTCTTTTACAGATACAGCACCGAGTTTTATCATTTTTGCAAATTCTGCTTCGTCAATCTCACAGTTTTTGAATTTCATCAGAGCTTGTACGAACTGCTCAACCCCATTCAGTCTGTCAGATTGATATTTGTTGATTGCATCATACATTGTAATCGCAATTTCGATGTCTGAAAGTCTGTCGTGATTATTCGGATATTCAATGATAGGAATACCGCCAAAACCATTGATTCCAGATTCTGTCACCACTCCATTTTGTATTTTGAAATACTGTCTGGAAGAATAACACTGGTAATACTGCTGATTGTTCTCGTCTTTTAAAATTTGAACGGAAAGCACTGGTTTGCCAGTAACGCTTGAATAAACAATATATACATCCTGCGGTGATGGGATAAATATTCTGAAAGGCGGTAAATCTCCATCCTTTGTCCATTCATCCTCTCTCAGGATTGCTTTATATGCAGTTCCTACTGCACTCTGGTATATCCCAAGTTGAATATTTCTGGCGTCTGCATTGGCTTCGTCCAGATAATCATTGAGCCTATCAACTTGTTCGTTTGTTTGTTCGCTCGCTTTTTTCTTCTTGCAGACATACTGAATAGGTTCTCCGTATATCTGTCCTGCCTTGAATTTGACTGTTTCAAGGGCATGATTCTCAACAACTTTATTGTTGACCTCTGGGCGAACAAGTTTTTCACGATATAAAATTGGCTGATCGCCTTTGTAATATCTGTAAAGATAATCCATCAGGGTTCTATTCCTGTTATGGATTCCGATTGTATCAGAAAGGACCTGTGCCACGTTCTGGGGAGTAATCTGGTCTACGCCAGTATAGGCAGTTTTTCTGCCAAACTCGCCTTGGCATAGGTCAACAAAGTTTATTTTGTTTCTCCCCACTGCCTGTCCTCCTATTTTTCTGCATGAAAAAAGCACCAAGGTTTGGCCTCAGTGCTTATTTTACATCTTATATTATATAATATATTATAAATATGATTCCATATGATTGCATACTATCTTTTGAATCCTTTTACTTTTCTAACAGATTCAATTGCTTTCAAATGGCAAGAACGGATATGCTGAATTGAATATCCCATTTCGTCAGCTACTGTAACCAGACTTTTGTATTCCACATATTTTTTATGTAGCAACTGTGAATACAAGGAATTATCAAGACTATTAATAGTGCTTGATACTTCCTGTTGAATATCAGACATTTCAGAAATATCTTTGGCAATTTCTTGTTGCAGATCAGCAATCTTTACGATTGTATCGCCTACATGATCTTTTGTACCGGATGTTTGAACTTTTTCTCCCATTGAAAAAGAAGATAAGCTTGTAGCCAACATTCTGAGCTGGTATTCTTCAGAAATTTTGTTTTCGATTTTTCTCTTATAATCACGAACTTGTTCTAAATATTCTCTTGCGGTCATATTATCTCCTTCCCCAAAATGGATTGTGCATCGCAGTTGCTTTTCCACCTAATGGATTCTGCACGTACTCACTCATCATGGCGAGGCTGTCGATCCCGTCATCATGAGCTACTTTTGCTCTTGTGGTATATGTGGTTACATTTGCCATAAATAAGCCGTAGTCGGATTTTGGTTTATACTGGCTTGGATGCAAAAAATAAAAATGTTTTGATATGTAATCAGAATTTACAAGAATTTTTGTTTCTTTATTTGCTTGCGTAGATCTTGTTTCGATATCCGCTCGGCATTTCCCTGAGATTATCTTTTGAATGTTGTGCGCAACACGATTTCCTGCGTTATTTGACTCGAATCTGATTTTATGCGGATTGTGTTTTATCAAGATATCAGCAGTCTTTCTGTCCAGGATGTCGTAATCTGTGGTATCATCAAAAACAACGTCCGGGATAAAAAATTTATCCCCATATTGATATGCAATAGGTAATGATTCAAAATCTGTACCTTTATCTTTTGTATCACATACTGCCCATATCGCATCTGCTTCTCTGTCTGGTATAATTGTGTATTCGTCCGTGCATCCATCGGGCACGTCTTCTCTGTCGAAGAAAAATCTTTTTAGCTTATCTGGTGGAAGCAGCAATCCTTCACGTTCTACCGGTTGTTGCTGATAAAGACAGTTATAAGAGATTTCGTCCATAGATTCTTTAGCATCGTTGAAATACTTCTCAGAGAATCCATTTACCGTGAACAAGAAATTACTTTTGCCGTTCTCGTCAAGCGCCGGTACTGCTATAAACCTCGCTCTTGGATTTCCGGCGTATAGCTGCTGTAACTTTCCGATAGGGTCATGCACTGACCATCTGGTAGCAATGTAAAACTCTTTGCAACCCTCTAGCCTACGAGAACGCAAGTCATTTACTACTTTTGTCCACAGGGTATCTAATCGGTTTTTATTTAATGCTTCCTCAATACCGGATACAAGGTCATCGGCGGTAAGAAATCTGTTGCAACGGGTAGCTCCTGTCAATGAACCATCAATGGATCTGAACGTCCAAGTCTTAAATCGTCCGTTTCTTTCGAGATTGACCGTAGTTTCCTTTGCATTTGTTCCCTGTATTTCTACATTCGGAAAAATCTCATGCCATGTATATTCAACAGGGTCGTTGATAATCTCCAATACTCCATCATAGAGAGAACGCGTCAAAATACTACTATGTGCAGATGATAAATTAAAATCATTAGGAAACCATCCGCCAACTAGCGAAAGAAAGAAGTCCTCGAGAGTACTTTTTCCGCATCCAGGCGGTACACTTAATGCAAATATGTCCAGTTTATCATCCATCAAGTCTTGTAAAGAGCCGATGATATTGTGCTTCAAAAACACATTTCTTCTTGGCTGATAGAAGCGTTCTTTTAAGATTCTGTTCTTTTCCAGATACAGTAGACCGCTGTCAACCTGATAGTTTCGGGATTCGAACAGAAGATATTTGTAGTAGAGGTCTTCAAATTCTTTTGAACCTGTTTGAAGCAACTGATTAAGCGCAGCTTCTTTTCCAATATTGCTTAATCCTATGCCTTTTTCACGATAATTCGGGTATTCTTTGAAAGAATGTTTTTCATCCATTAAGTAGACAAGGGAATATAACTTATTCCACTTTGTTTCCGGGCTTAGACTACTGTTGATGATGTTATTTCCGATCATCACATACCATTCCGGCGATTCTTCAATAATTTTTTGCATAAAAATAGAGCCAGACCTCCTTTCTTCTTAGGATTTAGTCTGGCTCTCATATGGCTCTCTGACTGATTTATTTATTCTTTTCAATAATAATTACTTGACCTTCGAAACCGAAATCAGTTGACTGGTCAAATGTATGTGTTTCGGCTGATTCGTTATCTCTCATTGGTCGAGTAAGATACCACAAATCATCGTCTTTCCATGTGATTTCTTCCAGTTTTACACCTGGTTTTAATTTTATTGTGGTTGTCCCACCCAAACTCTTTGTTGCCGATTGACATGCTGTTAATCCAAACAGCATCATTAATAATAACACAGCAAAAAATATTTTCTTCATAAGCTCTCCCTTCACCTCACTGGAATTCCTAACTGTTTGTAAGTGAATACGGCAGTGTACTTCTTCCCACATTTGTAGCAAGTTTCCGTAATAGTGCAAGTCTTTTCTTTGCCATTACATTTCGATTCTGTATCCGAACTTTTGAACTTGCATCCACCTGTCAAAATGCATTTAATCCGTTTTGTGTTCATCTTGTTCTCCTTGCAAAACTTTTCTGATGCAATCCTCAACAAGTATAAAGTCTTTATATGACATACGCATCTCGCAATTGTAAAAATGCTTTCCAATTTCATTTACAATTAATTTATAAATTCTAAACTTGGTTTCTTCCGAAAGTTCGTCCAGTTCCACAGGCTTAGTCTTTTGAAGTTCTTCCGCATCGCTGGCAACTGTTTTAATAACATCTTCATCAGGCACTTTTATAGAATCAATAGCTTTAACAATGTCCGGAGTGTTTTTCGGATATATCCCGAGAAATCCACTGTCCATACCTCTGAAAAATTCTTCTGGGCTTACATCTGGATTGTACGAAGGCAATTTCCGATATATTTCGAAGTATTTCTCTTTTTCCTCAGGAGTAAGTACTTCTAATGCAGAGAATCCACTTCGTTTTTGAAATTCATTGCATATATTGGGTGCCGGAGATGAGAACGGAACATAAAAATTTTTTGAAGAAATTCCACAAATAAGGAATCTGTGAACGCCGTCTGTTTCAATTTTTGAACACGCACAATCATAACAAGTACTCATACGTCCACCATAAACTCTTTCTTGCAGTTGCTGCCCTTGCATTTGTACGGCATCCGATAAATTTTTGTGGTTGAGAAAATCTTTAAGGCTTTCTTTCCACAAAATGGACAAATCACCCACTTTGTACCATTTTCCATTTTAATTTGTGCTGAGCCGTCCCATGGTTCAGGTATATTCATATATTCAGAGAAGTCTACTCCCTCTGATTCAAGTGCTGCTTTAATGCTCATTTAGTTCTTGCCTCCTTTGAAAAAATCTGTTGTAATCTGCGATTGAAAATTTTCCAAAAGTTCCATGAATTACTTTTCCTTCAACTTTTGGAATCTTTGACAACATTTCTTTTGAAATTGGCGTTGAATTTTCTACATTCAAATCATCACAGATAAGGTATTTATCGCAATCACGTTCCACGCTCATTTGCCATTGTCCTTTCTGATTAATTCTAAAATCGTCAAATAATTGTCCCCGATATAATCTGCTCTTCGGATTCCTCTTGTATCTCCCGCTTTTCGATGTACCACAGTTGTTTTTCCTGCCAGAAGTATCTGCCCGTCTGGATAGAAGCCGGTCTGGATGTTCATTTGATGACATTCACCCTCGATATTGTACGTGGTGTAGAGGAAATCAATGTCTGAACCCGAATAAACCAGTAACATATTACTTACCCCACGGATATTCTTCGAATGCAGCTTTTTTATATTCATCCGGATGTTTTTTTGCGAATTTAATAATATCTTCAAATTGGTCTTGTTTTAACTGCTTTTCCCATTCTGAACGATTGTCTTTTTCTTTTTTCATATCAGTTCAACCCATGAATCTTTCTCAGGTTTGCATATCGGTCAATCAGAACGTCAAGTGTTGTATGCAACTGATTAATCGTAATGCAATCGTCCTGATGCTGTCTGCGGTATTTTGCGATTTCCGCAGATTCGTCATAAAATGGTGTATCTGCCTTTTCGTCCACCTGTCTTTTTAACTCGTTGTTATAAGCGCACATTTTATCCAGTTCAGCCTGAAGCTCGTTGATTTTATTATCCTTGTCTAAAATCTTATGTTGCTTTGCTTCTCTCTCATCAGCCAACCGAACAAGTTCTTCTTTCAACTGATCTACTGTCCAGCTCTTCAAATCTTCAGTTCTCATAACAATCCTCCATTCACACTCAAGCCGTCTTCTCAAATAATCCAAGGATGAACTCCCGTCCCATCTGTGTAATCCGTCTATGGTAGATCACTTTCCCAGAGTCCAGAACTTCCTGTTTGATTTCTTCATATCCGCAATTACTATACTGTGAGAACATCACCCACGTACCATTTACCTGATACTGTATCTTTTTCTCTGCCAGAATCCGATTTAGCTGTATTGCTGATTTCAGTCCCAGTTCTTTTGCAATCTCAGTAATGGTATAGGTTTTGTTGACGTGCATCAGAATAGCATTCTTTCTCTCGGCTTCTACTCTTGCAGCACGTTCTTCTTTCAGTTTGGTCAGAAGTTCAATGCCGAAGTCTGGATTATTCAGAATGTTATCAATGACATTGTCCGTGGCATATATGCCATGCTTACGGATAGTCTTCAGAATCTCTTTGACTTCTTTCTTGAACTGTTTTGCGATCGGCTTTCTGGACTGCATTAAGACTTCGTAGAGTCCGTTCTCGGTAAGGAACCATGATTCCTGTATTCCTCCAAGGGTCGGAACATTCTTCCGAACCTTTTCATCATCGTCTACATTGGTAATCATCTTATTGACAGACGATGCATCATACTCAATCCACTCTGCCACATCTTTTGCAAGAAGCAGTGGTTCTTCTGCTGTTCCGTAAACTCTAAAATGTTTTCCCAACACTTCCTGCTCACTTAATACTTTCAGTTCGTTCATTTTTCTCTTTCCTCCCTGTGCTTCATCTGGCACTCGATCATCTTTGCTATATTCTCACGTTCCTGTTTTATTCCATGTCCCTGACGGAATAGCTCACATTCAAGGATATTTCCGCATCTGGAACACTCGTCTTTAATTTCTTTTCCTGCTATTTGCATTCCCATCCATCCTGTACCATTCTAGGTTTGTATATTTTTTCAGTATACCCTTCGCCGTTGCATAAGTCGCAAGTGACTCCTTTTTCTACGTAATCAGCGCAGCATTCCCAGTATTGCGCACGATTTACTCTTTTGATAATAGTTCCACTTCCGCCGCACTTCGGACATCTGTGAATTTTGTTTCCTTGCATTAGTTTCACAAGGTCATCAAGAGTCGTTTTTCCACCATATGTATCTCTCAAACATATTGCATCATAAATTTTCATTTTCTGTGTCCTCCTAGCATTCACAACTATCATCAAGACATCTAAAGTCTGCGCAATGTTCACTGTCACCATTACAGCAGACACCTTCGCATACTGCGTACCATTTACACGTGCAACAACATTTACATCCTTTTGTGTCCATAGCCATCTCCTTAATTAAAAAAGTCCAGTGTGCCGACTTGAACGGCATAAATCTCACAACGAGAAACACTGGAACCGAACGAAGTAAGAGAAAAAGATTCCAATGATTGCAGTTCATTGGAATTGAAAAGGGAAGATTTGAACTTCCATGTACATCCCATGTCCAAAGACACATACTCGCCCATTACGATGTACTATCCTCTGCGTCTGCCTTTCTATTGTATCGGGTTCATCACCGTCAATAGTTCCGCCACTTTTCAATCAGAGCATTATCACTCAATGCATCAAACGTCCATATAGGAGGGGATTTCCACCCTTTTACTCTCATGCCGCCGGCTAAGGTCACCTAAGTTGTGGGTTTAAACCTATGCTACCACAATAGCGTCTACGTATTCCGCCACTATATGGAATCGGAAAGGCAGGAATCGAACCTGCGGCACATTGCTTACAAGGCCATTGCTCTACCACTGAGCTACATTCCGTACCGCTTGTCACGGCCAGTTAAAAAACTGAGTTGATTTTCACCTTTTTCGCTATAGCGCAAATCCACCTGAGACATAGACCACCTGTATACAAACAGCTTAACTCTAAGCGGATTAAAGCGGAACGCCCGGAATCGAACCGGAGACCAGAGCGCGACTCTGTCAGTTTTCCACTAGCGTACATTCCACATAACCCGGAACCCCCGGGTTAGCAATATGTTTATCGTGTTATGCTTTCCACTAGGCTGTTTTCAACCGTGCCAGCCCCACGGAGTTGTTTCGGATTTGGATATTGATGTCTTTGTGTATAGCGACGAAACCTTTTATATGTCTCTTGAAAACTTCCTGTCCTCAACGTGCACCTATTGACGACAATTTAACTCAGAGACTGTGCCGAACGGGGAATTATCTTCATTGAACAGGCTGTGCCGTTACACACCTTTCATAAAAATAATCCACATACACTCATTCAGCAGTTTTTTCTGTCCATAAAACGGATAGACAGTATATGGAAGAAATGGAAACTACAGGACTCGAACCTGTGACTTGTCGGTTATGAGCCGACCGTTCTGCCAACTGAACTAAGTTTCCTAAGCAGAGGGTTATTGCAGTTCAAGAGTAACTTCCTCTGCTGTTGCGATTCATGCCCTCACAGTCGCAACAAAGGGTCTAAATGCTGTTCTGCATAAGCAGAGTCCATCCGGGGCGTTTGAAGCCCCTTTAATCATCCCCGTTGGGATAGATGGAACCAATTCGGAGGGGAACTATATCATGGCTAAACAATATAGTCCGACTGGGCTAGCGGGATTCGAACCCGCGAATACAGCAGTCAAAGTACTGTGCCTTACCGCTTGGCGATAGCCCATTATTTGTCCGGGATTTTACCCGGACTCGTGATAGAGTGATATATTTTATAAAATTTTAGAAAGCATCATGTCTATATTTGTACCATTAAGTCCGCGCCAGTTACTTTGGGAAATTGTATTTCACTGACGCAGACCTAAGCTACTCTGGATGCCTCGACCTGTCAGATTCAAAGGCTTTCCCTAACCTGAGAACGACAGGCTTCTGCTTTTCTTGTATTTTCACCCGTTCAATCAGTATGGTGAACAGGGGAATTTGTATTGTGAATGCTAACCACATTGGGTTCTCCTCTTATTCTGCAAAAATCCAATCTTCTGCTAACATATCTGCTTGAGATGCAAGCCATCCCATCTGTACACCAGATGTTCCAACAAAAGCAATGGCTTTGTTTCCGATTGCATCATGCTCACAATTTACAATTTCATTATCAGCAGTCTTATATGAAATTCCAGTGGCGAGCTGAATGTACTGTTTCTTTCCATTCCAACCTTTTCTCGCTACTTTCATACCTTTTTTCAGGTACTTAATCGCTTCTCCAAATGAGAATGTTGCTTCTCCGCCAAGGATCGGACAGTTCTGGCCATTCGCATAAATCCACTCATCAGAAAGAATATTCTGAAGCGTATACTCTACATTACGTGTTTCTCTTATATCCAAACAATCACCATCTTTTGTGTACATAAGGATTGTCTGAGATTCTTCATCCCACCACCAATATCCTCCCCATGATGGTAATTTCACTGGAATTCCAGATTTCATTTCTTCAAATGCTTCTTTAAATTTCATTACTTGCGTCCTCCTTTATAATCTAAAAATCACAACTGCATTAACTGCGAAACATATTTCCATCAATATAAATACTGCCGATGCTATTGGATTGCTTTTCTTTTCGGCTTCATCCTGCGACATAAGGAATATTAAAACCAATGTGAAAAATGCAATATCCAACATGGCCGCTACGAATTTTGCAAGAATCATTCTTTCTGTTCCTCTCCGATCATAAAATCAAGAATCTTACCGGCAGTTTCTTCTTCTGGCTCGAATGGCAGGCCGCATGTACAGTACTTCTCAATCGCTGTTTTAAGGCTTGCTTTGAAACCATTGTAAACTTCTCCATGTGCAAGAAGTTCATTTCTTAAAACGGCTATTGCGTACGTAACAGTTACAGAGTTAGTATTGTTCATTCTTCAAGTCCTCCATTTCCTTTACGCTGATTCCGACTATCCCGGCGCTATCTTTGCTGTCTGTAGCTTTGAAGTGTGCTTTAGGATGCTGCGGGTACATAAACTCGAACATGAGGTAATTTGCTGCATCCACGAGATATTCTGTGTTTCCGGTAGAATTATATTTCTCAATACACCGTTCCATGGACGGAAGTGCCTGCACGTTCCCGGTTTTATAATTCTTCCTAGCAGGACCGTATTTATGATAACTTACCTCGACTCGGTTCTTTCGAAGTTCATCGAAGCGTTCACTGTATTCTTCTGACATATAAAAACCTCTTTTTTATTTTTTTGAGAAAAATTGAGTCGGCGTTTTGCCTATCTCTTTCGGAAATATTGTTCCAATGCTTCTCTGGTGATCTGCGATATGCTTTTGCCGGTTTGGTTCTTTTCGGCTATGAGTTTTCGTTCAAGCTGATATGTGAGCCGGATTCTGATTGATTCGCCCTGAGGGTTATTCTTTTTCATAGGCAGTGTCCATCTTTACTGAAAGAATTGGTTTGTCACCAGTTTTTGCTAAAAGTGTAATCCCTTCGCCTTCTTTCCAAGATGATGTAGCTATCTGAATATTGGAAACACCAGTTTCACTACAAATACTCAGCAACTGCCTGGCAATGTCCATTAGTCCAGATCGAAGATATCCATCATTGTTTACTATTTTTTCCATCTTGTACCTGCCTTTCTGATATCGCCTTATTCATTTGGCAGAGAAACGGTTAAGGCTTACCGCTTATCGTGTTGCAATCACTATCTCTGCCATGGGGAACTCTTTTTTGTTTTTTTGGAATTTTTAAGCCTTGCTGTTAGAGGAGGCTTTTTTAATTTTTCGGGAACTCGGAGTACTCACTCGGCGTGTGTTGGGGCTTATATAGACCCCCCTCCCGGTATCCATGCCGGACGCTACCAGGGAAGCCCGCCACACCATGGGTTCCCGCTTCCCTGGTTTAACGCTGACCTTTAATGGCCTGCGGCAGTGATCAAGGAAGAAATATATAACAGATAATTGTCAGAATATTACATCTATACGAAAAACAACAGTTTTTTATATAGATTAATGTACATATTGCACAATTTGAAGAATTGTGTTTGTATATATTACACAGTTTCTACTAATTTTCCTTGTTTTCGTGCCGTTTGTCCGTGGGTCCTGTACATTTCCGGGCTCTTGATGCGTCCTATCTTGACTCACTCTCCTGTCAGCAAACCGCCAAACTCTTCTTTGATCTGTTCCAGGCTCTCCCGTGGTTTATCCTGCCGCTGGCTTGCCTGTACTGGTGCCGTTTCTGCCATGCCGTCAACAGCTTTGCAAAGGAATATACCACCAACGTTCCCGGAAGCTGCACTTTTATATCGTCCGAGTGCGCATTCATCTTGCCATTTTTTAATCGTGTCGGAGCGTGAGAGGCTTAGCTTTTCACAATAGTCATCAGCTCTGCACTCTCCTTTCGCCCATGAATAAATTGTATCCCTGTGAATGCCAATCAATAGTGCATATTCTTCTATTGTAGGCTTTTGATTATATTTATATACTAACTCTGTATAAGCTTCCCATATCTCATTAAGTACTGTTATACTCTCAAGTATATCTCTGCTAAATCCAACATGTTTATTTATATACTTGATCATACCTGTAAACTGATTACTATTTGGCTTATGTATTTCTTCTTGGTCATACAGTGAATCAACATACTCATCAGCATAATAATTAATCGTATTAGTATATACTTCTATTCCCTGTTCTGTTACTGTTGTATTACTCTTTTTCACTGTATCACCTCCAAAAATTGAAATAAAAAAAGACGACAAAAACACGTTCGCAGATACATTCCGGGACCTTTCTAAATCCCTTTTTTCTTTCCGATCTGCTCGGTTTTAATCGTCTTAAATAGTCTTATTATCTCTTATTGCCTTTCGGCTTATTTAATTGTTAATTCTGTTTTAGCACATTTTTATATTACTTGTCAATAGTCTATTAATTTTATTTTACCGTTACATTTATCTTAATTAACTGTCTATCTATACAGTACTGTATATCATGTACATTGATAAACTCTAGGTCTCTAGAATCTAGGACGGGATTATAAAACCAGTTATTATATAATTATACGTTATGTAATACTGCCATTTTCCGTCTATTAAACACAAAAAGCCAGACCTTCCGGTATTTTATCCGGCTTGATCTGGCTGATTAATCAATATTCTTTTCGCGTTCTGGCTTGCGGCTCCCGTCCTGAGTTCCTTCGCCTGTCGTTATTTTTATTTTATCCACATCGGTTTTAAAAATCAAGCCCCAAAATAAAAAAATTTTTGCTTGACAACTTCGGCGGTTTTGTGATATATGTGTTATAACAGCTTCGGCGGTGGGGCTGTTTACCGGCTGAGTGCCGTGCCGTCGTTACGCCGCCAGAATAAGACAGCAAAAGCCCCGGGACTATCTCCCAGGGGCTTGTTTTTATTTCCACCGTTTAACAATATCCCCGTCGTAATGATCGGGCGCTTCTTCGTCTGGGTTGACGCTTTCCAAAACGTAAAATTCCGTTCTGTGTTTCTGGTCATATCTTGTCAGGTGTTCCCATTGTCCCTCCGCTTCCTGCAGAGCTTCTTCTTTGCTTTCAAATTCTTCGGTGAAACAATCACCGTCTACATAATCCATGATGATATATTTCATTTTTTCTCCTCCTCTTGTTCCATGTCGAGCCAAATTTCGCACTGCTCGCCGTCCTCCTCGTAGCTGACAACCTCGCCAGCTTCAAGGCGTTCCCGCCAGTCCTCCGGGTAGTTTTCCGGGATGTAAATACAGTTTCCCGGCAAGAACTGGTTTCCACGTTTCTCATTCACCAAATATTCCATTTTCTTTCCTCCTGTCCGCCCCTCGTGGGCTGTGTGTTGAATTAATCTATAATTTTTAAGTACTGCCTGTGCCCTTTCATACCATCATCCAGCGCATAAAAGCAGGGCTTCTCGTCCCCTTGGAGCACTTCATTTATCTTGTAGCTCCAGCCCCACGGGGCTTTTACCATCAAATCACCTGTGTTGTTTTCGTATGTTTCCCATCCTTCTGGGATTTCCACTGTGATTTCATCCCAGCAAGTAGCCGTGGCTTCTGGTGCCCCGTATGTGTAGACGTTTCTTTTTTCGGCTGCCAACACACCATAATTACAATAAATTTTAATATTCATTTTGTCCTCCCGTTCCGCCCCTGTCCGGGGCTGTTTGATATGCTTTCTTTAACTGTCTTTAATATACATTAATTTTTAATGTATGTCAATACCTTTTCTTCAAAATCTTTTGTATTTTCATCGGGCAAATATTCCAACAAGTAACCCGGCTGACATTCTAATATAGTACATAATTTGTCAAGCGTTTCTTGTGTTACAAGGCGATCACTGCGGAGCTGTTGCAACTGGCTTTCTGTAAATATCTTGTTTTTTCTTATTATATAAGTAGTAACTCCTTTTTTTGTCATCATATCAATTATATTTCGCTTATATTTAATCATGTTCTTACCTCCTTATTATATGAATTATTATATCATTTTTATACACTAAAACACAATGTATAATATGCACAAAACACTATTTTTATATGCTCTATAATTTAGTGTATAATGTCAATAGACATACATTAAATTTTAGTGTATTATATAACCATCAACAGAGAACAAACAGCCCGGACGCAAAGCCGGGGGAACGGAGTAAAAAATGAGAAAATTTGTTTTGGTTTACCAGTTGAAAATTAATTATGAAATCACTTCAAAAGTGGTAGAAGCTCGCAACGTTTCCGAAGCGTGGGAACGTCTGGAGGAGATCGAAACCCGGCGAATAATTGCCAGTATAAACGCGTGGGAGGTGTAAAGAATGAAATATAATATCTATCTTGGCCAGATTGAAAAGGCCCACACAAAAAGAAAGTTGGTAAAGCTCCTGGAGCTGATCGGGAACGACTTCGCCGGGATTGACTCCCAACAATATGAAGAATTAAAGTTTTTGATTCTTTATAAAATGTCAGCATAAAAAGGACTCCGGAAAGCCCGGAGCCCTAAATATAATTATTAAAATACCAGCAAAGTTATTATAACTCTAACAGGAGGAAAAAGCAATGGCAAACAAATATTTGAATAGATTAAATTGGGCGGTGTTTACAATGATCGACCGCACCACACAGGACGACAAGAAGAGCAAAATAACAGTTTCCGGATTGTTTAGTTATCCAGAGAACGCGGAAAACTTTATAAAAACACTTCCGTCTGGTCATAAGTGGTACATGCTCGACACTGACCGCCTGGAACGGTTCGAAGAATTTTATAATTACATTCAGGATATCAACGAAAAATATGGGGATTACGCAATATTCCATATTAATGACGGCGGATTTACCGTTGATGATTTAAATTGTTTTCGCTCTATCCTTGATCTCTGGACAGATACAAAAATCAAATAATTTCTTCCGGCGGCGGTCAAGCCGTAGCCCCAACGCAACCGCCGGACTTCAAAAAAATAAAAAAAGAGAGGTAAATAATATGGCATACGCAACAGTAAAAATCGAGGGAAACAAAATCATTTCTACATCTTTGTGGAATACAAGCGTCTTTGAAATCGTGGAGAAAATCCCAAGTAACTATCTTGTTTGGAATATCGGCGAAAATATGGGAACTGATTGTTATATTCCAATTTGTCAGATGCTTCACCCGGAAAACAAAGAAGATTTTTCAATCAATCAGGATACCTTAAAAGCCGTGAAGGTTACACCGGAAGAATTTAAGAAATTACAGAAAGTTGCGTCTTACGGCGTAAGTAATTTAAAAGCTGCAGAAAAAGCATTAAAAAGCAAAAGACGCGGTTGCATGTCAGATAGAAAAAGAGCGCTTGCAACTCTTACAATCGACATTTTTGAAAGAATTACAAAAAATTAAGACAGGCCGGCAAGCGTACCGGGGAGCATTTCCCCGGCGGTCTTTTAAAATAAAAATCAGGAGGAAAATAAAATGATTAAAATTGATATGTGGTACGATGACAAAAAGGAGCAGGCAACTGGGCTTGACATCTGGTTCAACGATCTCGGCTGTTTTTATTCTGGCAATATTAAAATTTTCGGTAAAATTGTAGGCGACTATTACGCCGACAGTGTGCAAGAAATTTGCGAAGCGTTCCCACATCTGAAAGAAAAAATAAACGCTTGCTTGAACTAAATAAACCAATTCCGGGTGGGACTTTCCCACCTGTTTTTCTAACCAGAAAGGGGCTTTTATATGATAGATAGAATTATAAAACCATCGCCAAAACAGACTATTGACGCCATAAAAAGTGGGGATTTTTCCGTTGTTGATAAAATTAAAGAATCAGCAGAAAAGGACACTAGACAAGTGTTTAATACGGTTGCTTCCGGCTCCATTCCGCTGATCTGGTACGACTTGCTGCCGGTGCGCTGTCAGTCTGGGGCTGCGTCTTTTATGCGCTACGCGCTGCACCGGTCAACAAAAAAGACAGATCATTTACAACTTTCCTGTATGGAGATAAAAGGCGGCCGCACAATTCCAACGTCTGACCGCCAGTATAATATAACTGACGGATTCCGGGATTTCTTCCGGGACTTGCCCGGGGTCGCAAATATAAATTATTTAGAGCAGTAAAGCGCTGCTCTTTTTCTGGTGTCCTGCATCCGCTCCGGGCGGCGGTGGTTCGTGACCTGTGCCGGGACTTCTCCGGGGCTTGTTCTCCGGTGTGATGCACATTGACAATTATATATAGTTGTATTGGCTCCTATTTTACGTTTTAACGGCTCTTATCGTGATTCTGGTATATTTTATCGAAAACATATAAAACCGCCTTAAATCTCCAAATATTGAATTAATAACAGGGATTGACGGCAGAGCACAACGGGGTTATTATTACTCTGTATAGTTGCGCGGACGCTTTACCCGGTCTGGTCTTTATACTTTCAGACTGTGCGAAGCTATGCGGGCTTTGTTTGTGATCGCTCCGGCGGTCTTATTTCTGTACGCTTTTAGACGTTTTTGTTTGGGCGGCTGCATCTTAAATACTTCTATAACGCCGTATTTGGCTTTTTGAGCGTGTTTTATGTGTTTCCTGTATATTTTACCGTAGTTGCATGAAAACGCTTTTAAACGTGCTTTACAGTGTTTTATTAGAATTGGTTTTGACTCTGGCTGTGTCTGGCGCTGGCTCGGTACTTCCGCAGCTGTTCCCGGTCCGCTCCCGGGTCATCCCCGGCGGGCTGTACTGTTGGCTCTCTATTTGGCTTTAGTTTTGTCAGATCATGCCGGGCGGTGGGGTTTCATAGGCTTCCCGGTGGCGGTCTGTTCCTGATCGGCTGGAGGTTTCCGGGATGGTCCCGGGACGGGGCAGAGAACACCAAGGAAATGTACGACAAATTAGAGGCAGCATCAAAACCGGGACGGTTTGAACTGGGAAAATCTGAAAAAAATCGCAGAAATCTGAAACTAATTCAGACCTGCGACTTTTTTATTTTGTGCATTTTGTATATAAATTCCTATAATGTACCTTGGCGTGATGTAAATTTTTATTTCATCACATTCAATTCGTCTTTTCCAGTCGTATTCTTTCTTCTCGTGATATCAGAAATCTTATTCCTACGTCTTTTCTGCCGGCTCGTTTCCTTACTCCTGCGTTTTGCTGATTCTCTGCTAATAGTTCCCATGCCTACTCCTTTCTGAACATCTCCTTCATGTTCTGACTCCGTGAATTGAGGTTTATAATTGGCACATCCACATTAAGCTCATCCGGTACGATACCTACGATCACAACCTTTGTCGGTTCTATTACATCCAACATTTCTTTAAAATTCTCGCAAAACTCCATTCTGGCAGACTTTGACCGCACTCTGCCATTAGTACAACATGATACAGTGCTTCTGTGTGGCGTTCCGTCAAATATCCATGGCATTTCCTTGGGACTGATAATATTTATGGACGGAATAATTTTAACGCCCATAACCGCCCAATAATAGCCTAAAGCATGGTTTCTGTACAAGTTGTAGATGTTTAACGCACTTGGCATCCCGGACGCAATTGTGAAATCCGGGATGCAAACTGAATTGAAACATTTTAAGTGCTCAATGTACTGGTCAGGCTGATTCCATACCTGCAGAAAATTTTTGTCGTCAATGTAGAAATTCACCGTCAGGTCCTTGTGCCCTTTCAACGATCTGGATTTTGAAGATGCAAAGTCAATCGACTTGCCCGGTGAGAAATCCACTTTTGGAAGCATTGGTATCTGAAACTGGCCGTCAAGTTCTGCACCGGTTATCAGATATTCTTTCATCACATCATATGCGGTATGTATCTGCGTCATAAAGCCCACCTCCATACAACCATATTAACATAATTTGGGAAACAAAAAAAGACCGCATTTCTGCCGTCTACGATGATTTTGCCTGTGTCTCACACACAAGTTTTCCTCCTATGGTTTTAATTCGAATGTTTGTTCTGTTCCCTAGCCTGTTCCCTCGGCTATTTTACATATCCCTAAAAAGCACAAAAAACCTTGATTTTTCAAGGTTTTCGTTAGCAGCCAGTACGGGAATCGAACGTATCTTTAAACTGCTATCTTTCCCATAAAATCAACATTTCTAACTTTTCCAGGGTGTTCCTTTTTGTTCCCTAGCTGTTCCCTCTTTAAAAAAATGACCAAAAACTATCTCGATACTACCATAAATTCATCTATGCTGTCCATGATTTTTTGCTTTTTTTGAAGATTCTTTCGGTCTCGGTGATAATAAGTTTCTGAGCATGAGATATTGGCGTGACCCATTTGTGATATTACCATCTGGTTATCTACGCTGTGGTCTAAGAGGATTGTGCAATAGGTTTTTCGTATTTTGTGCGGTGATTTTTGAACGCATCCAGTGTTCTTGCATACTGTCCGGAGCCGGTTTCTGAATGAATAGGTGTTTATCCTGTGACCGTCCGTAAAGAATATATATTCGCAAAATACGGACATATTCCTGAGTTTTTGAATAATCCATGCACACCCCTGTGGAATTACAACATTTCTTATTCCAGCTTCCGTCTTTGGAAAATCTTTGACTTCGAAAATTCCTTTGTGGTTTTCATAATGTCTGACTTCGGTTCTTCGGATTCTGACTATTCCGGTGTTTGAATCCCAGTCCTCCCACTTCAAAGCGCTTAACTCACCAACTCTCAGGCCGGTTACAAACATAAGCAATATTCCAAGATTTACCATATCCTGATTTTCTTTCAGATATTCTATGATTCTTCCCATCTCTGCATCATTGAAAACTTCCTTAGAGTCTTCTTTGATGATTTTTTTGAAAGATTTATCCGTTACATCAAGGTCATAGAATAATTCCTGCACGTTCCAATCAATCAGCTTGTTGCGCTTCGCCCATTTCAGGGTGCCTCTGGTAATTGTTTTGAGATTACAAAAGGCTTTAGCGGTCAGATTGTGTTTACTGATCTGTTCTTCCAAGAAATTGCTGATATCGCCCGGTTCAAGGTTCCTGATCTTCTGCTCACCAAGTGTCCCAAAAAAACGAACAAAATCCTGATGATATCTTTGGTAAGTCTGCACAGATATTTTTTTCAAGTCAAATTTGCGCTGCGCCCATTCCTCAAATATGGTTTTGATCTTTGGATTCTCAATCTTTTCCCGGTGAGTCTTTACAATTAGGTCTTCTAAGTCTTTCTTGGACTTTCGTTTAAACATCTTTCTCTGTCCGGTTTCGTCATAAGTCATACGGATTTTCCAATATCCGTCAGATGCCTTCCATATGCTGTCCCTGTATTCTTTTAAAATTTCTTCCCTTTTATTCATTTCAATTTGCTCTTGTATGTGAGACAAGTTGATGATACCATTCTCAATTGCATATTTCAAGTCGTCATTATTCATAAAAAATAAGGAGGAACCGGGATATCCTTTCGCTGGCCAGCGGTTCCTCGTTCCTCCTTTCTTTCACACATAATCAAAAATATTCATCTGTCCTTCCGGCATATCATCTTCAAGATTGAAGAATTTACAAGCAATGAAATTTCCATGCCAGTCCCGATCACCGCCGTACATCAGACATTTTTCTCTCTTTCCATCTCTATAAAATCTGCACTCAGAACAATTGTGCTGATATGCAGTTCCGCCGGAACGCCTGTACATTTCGCTTATTGTTCTCATTTTCGCATCCCCTGTACCATTTCCATTCTGATATGCTGTGCCATATGTGCCCGGACGGATTCTTCCGGAAACGGGATTTCAAGTGACCGCTCCAGAATCCTGTTTGTGATTCTCTCATCATATTTCAGTTCTGATATCTGACAGTTGCTTGTGAATATAGTAATCTTCCTATCAACATACCGCCCGTTGATAATGCTATAGAATCTTTCGTTAATCCATTCTTTTCCAGAATCAGCGCCGAAGTCGTCAATGATAAGGATTTCTGTTCTGGACAAATCCTCTATCAACTTTCCCTCCGTATTCCCTTTGTCTCCCCATGTGTTCTTGATCTCATCGAGGATTCTTAGGGATGTGGTAAACTTGACTGGCTTCTGGTATTTCTTCATAATTTCATTCGCCAAGCTGCATACTGTTTTGGTTTTGCCAGAACCTTTTGCATTTGAGAAAAGGTATAGCCCTATTCCTTTCTTCTGCATATCAAGAAGGTTTTTAAACCAATAATTTACCGCCTGAGCCGCCTGAGAAAATACTTTTCGACTCTCAGCGTTCAAATATACACTTGACTTCAAATCGTTGAAATTTGAGCCTTTAAACACGTTTGGAAGCTCTGCAAATTTCAATTGATTTTCAAGGATTATTCTTTTTCTGATTCCGCAAGGGCATTCCTCACAATAGGGAATACCGCTTGCATCTCTTACCCATCTCCACCCGCTGTTCCCGCATTCAGGGCATTCAAGCGAACGGGGTGTCTGATTCTTCTCCGTTCCATTCTCCAAGCGGGACAAGTGGTTCGACATTTCTTTGAGTTGTGTCAGTTCCATTTCGCATATCCTCCCTGTTGTGGTATTTGTTTTCAAGTACTTTTAAGAAATTGTTCGGTTTCACGAACCATTCAAAATTTATCATAAAATCAGTTTTCTTTCCCATAAGGAAGTCACTATTTTGTACATTTTTCAGTGCTTCCATAACCTTATCCATGCCGTATTCTCGGATTCTTGCTTTCAACATTTGAGTTCGCCTTGCTGTCATTCTTGCAATTGGCTGAATCCCGAACTGCTGAAGCTTATTCCACTCATCAACCACTTTCTGCACATCACCGGGCTTGACTAAATCTTTCTCACAAGAAATCTGCTCTGGAATCTCTTCTTCTGACAATTCTTTCTGACGTTTTCTGTGCTCGGCAACCCGTTTTCTTGTCTGCTCTCTGATTTTTTCAAGCCCGTCAATGTTCTGATGCTCTTCCCATCCGGGAATTGAAAGTAATGTTCCATCTCTGGTTATCATACCGAACTTTTCAAGAATTGTCAGTGCAAGTTCGATCACACTCTCATCAAAGCCCAGCTCGTCAGCCAACATTTTATTTGTATATGGGATATTCTCTGTCAGAAATATAATCCCGTTTGAATTACAACGCCCTGCCATCGTCAGGAGCATCATCCAGATTAGTACAATATTATTTCCCTCTGGAAGTTTTCTGATATGCCGGATTTTCTTGTTATCGAACATATCAATTTCTAATCGAATCCAACTCACCTTTGTCATTTAGCCACCTTCCCGTCTGGTAAGGACATTTCCGCCCTTACCGCATTGATTTTCGGATAAATTTCTCCATTAAAGAGTCCATCCAGTTTTTTGTGTGATTTTCACAGCTATCATCTTCATCTATCAGGATGCCTTTGCGGTCACACAGCCCGTTGTCGTTGCTAATACATGTATCACATGTTTTGTCGCTCATATTCTATCCTCCATTCTTCTCAGCATTCTTTCCTGTTTTCGTTCAATCCAATTTTCAATTGAGCAATCTGGAATATTGTCATTCATCGTGTATCTCTTCAATTCCTACAATTCTTTCTACTTCTTCATTCGTTGCTTCTCCGTCAATGGTTTCTGTGCGATATTTCCATCCTGCCTGATATCCATACATGGTGAATTTCTTACCACATTTATCACAAGTGTAGGTTTCCATATCTTCTGTGTAACAATCAACCGGTTCTCCTCCTATATACGTGTCTTCGTATGAAGGCTCGTATTCTTGACCGCAATAAGGACAAATTATGTTTTCATCGTCCTCATAATTCCGATAATTATTGCTCATTCTTCTTCATCTCCTCCAGTTTCTTTACCGTTTTCCTGTAATCTCTGTTTGCAGACCGAAACATCATCAGAAGTATTTCAGATACAGGTCTCGTTCTGTTGGCTCGTTTGGCTTTCTTGGCACATATAAGTTCGTTTCCTTCTGGGACATATATTCCTGCATGATACGGGATTTTCAAAGATACTGTTGCAGCTAATTCCCCTGGCATAACCAAATAATTGTAATCTCCAATGAAATTCAATCCATGGCCAGATTTGAAATCTTCAATAGATGACTTAACCTCATAACAATACACATCTCCTTTTTCTATCCCTGATACACTGTTGTTTATTGGTACAAATTTCATATAATCCACTCTGACCGCATGATTTGTGGAATAATCAAACGTCACCTCTTTCGCCCAGTAGATACGCGGATCATTGTTCGGATTGATTTTTTTTCGAGCATAGCTGATAATTCTGCTGTAATCTCAGGTCTTGTCATTGTGTAACTCCTCCAGCTTCTTCACGGGTGAGAAATACAGATTTTCCAATCATTGACAATGGGATTGTAAAATTTTTCTCGCGCTCTATGTAATCACTTTCTGGCCCGGTCTCATCATCAATCCATTCATATAACCACTTTGCCTTAACCGCAATCTTTACCCAGTTCCTTTTCGCAAACCGGAATGAAACAACTCGGCCTTGAAAATATGAGGGAATCTTGTTGTCTATGTCTTCATAGCATTCCATATCCTCTATTGGAAGTATTGTGCTATCTACATAAACCATATCTTCAACCTTACACGGCGATCTCACAAGCAAGCCCTGCTCTTCTGCTTCTTTATAAGATTTCAGTTCTTCTAACAGCTCCGCGACATCTTTCAGCCAATACATCTCCCCGTCTTCGAAGCAACATCCATAAGTGTTTTGATGATACGGGCAACCAACCACTTTCTTCCCGCCGATATAATCTCTTAAATCCTCGCCAGTTCCACAGATAATGCGTTTATGCTTATCATGCATATGCATGAAGTTTTCGTGGTCTGCATAGCAATCACCTACAGCATCCTGGTTGGCAACACATTTAAGTGCCTTTATCATATCGTCAAGTGTTAATCTCTCCATCTACTTCACCTCACTTAGAACCATTTTTAACGAACTCGCAACTGAGCATCCTAACAGATGCCAGCATTTCGGTAAGGCCATCTACATTTTCGATTTCAACATTGTTTCCACGCGCAAATTCATCAAACATCATGATTTCATGATTCTTTATAATTCCATAGAAAATATTGTCTTCGCAAGAATCATCTTCAAGAATCTCTGATATATCATCTTCCATTCCTTTTATAAAATCATACATAGGGATATTATCGGTCTTATATTCAACAACTACTCTTGAGGTCATTCCATCAGCTGCAAACAAAAGCTCATATCTACATTTATGATATCCATTTATATAGATTCCACGACTAATATAATCTTCAGTTTCAGTCGGTTCATTCTTACTGCTTTCCTTGATATCATACATAAGATAATAATCAATTACCTCTTTGATATCACGTTCCGTATATATTTCATGCCTTTTTTCTTTGACGCAACCACTATTTTTGTAGGCATCAAAACAATCTGTATTACCTTCTTCTTTGTCTTTCTTGAAATATGACACGTAGGATTTTTTTTCTACATCGTAGTATCCGATTCGGTTACCATAGCTGTCTGGTACGATCTGTCCGCTGAGTTCTAATTTAATTTCGTTCGGAACTAAGCCGCCATATATATTACTTAAATCTTCTCTTGCAATTGCAGTTATTTTCATCTACTTCATCTCCTCCATCTGACTTTCTACAGTATCTGCAAGTAGCTTCAACGATTCAATGAATGTATCCGTCAATGCTGTTCTGTCTGGACATTCAGTGAATGTTCTTACAAGGCTTACTGCATCCTTAATTCTTTCTTCATCTTCGACGATTTCGGATGCTTCATGCAATGTCTTTTCAACATAGATGTAGGTAACGATCTTGCTGTTGTAAAAATTCAATATGTTTGGAAGCAGAATTACGATATGGTTTAAATGGTTTTCTCTCGCCCATGTGAACCCCTGAAGCTCTGCCATTTTCAGAACACTCAAATATTCTTTCTGTGTCTTTACAAACACGCTTTTTCCTGTTAAATCAATCATCAGAATCCCCTCCTCCTATAATCTCATCAATACACTGGTTCCAGCCCTCCACAAAGCCAGTATCAGACGTATTAGCCGGATAATCTCCATTGTCTTTTTCTGGCAAGTCCATAAGCGGACACCAATCAGGTCTTGATTTGCTTTCACAATCATAATGTTCTCTCGTTATAAGTCTCATGTCACTATCTAAACACTCAGCTAACTCGCAGCATCCCACATATTCAAGATCGCCATAATATTGAGTTCCGAATGGGCAGTCATAACAATTTTCTGGTGTGTCTATCACTAACACTGATTTACTCATATGTTTCACTTCCTCTCAGCATCAGACTTAAAGTATTGTACCCCGGACAAGTCCTGACCCCGTTTCTGGTATCTCTTAACAGGACACAGTACGGATATAATGTCATGACCTCATAGACGTGTTCTGTAACATCCTCGCCGCGCTGGTCGATACATTTGAAACATTTACCCGGTCTAAGAAAATATCTTGCACATACATACGCTTTTGTTCCGAATCTTACGCTTGCACTACTCATTCAACTCCACCATCTTTTACAATTTTAATTGCAAATTCAAACGCATCAGTTTCACCCTCGAAATACTCCGATGCATATTTATACTCCGATGCATATTTTTTCTGTAATGCAGCAGCTCTTGTCTTTCTTGTTTCCAACTGCTCCACAACCTTGTCCAAGTCAAAAGCTGTCGGCTGATTATCAATAACTGCACCTATTGCAAAATCCATATCCGAACCTCCAAGAGAATCAATTATTTTGTCTGCATCAATCAGTCTACTCATCTGTTTCACCACCTTTCTCATCAAAATCCAGATCAACTCTAATCACATCTGTGTTTATTGCAGATAGAGATTTTACCTTTAAATCGTAAAATGGTTTCAACAGTTTTGAACCGGCACTAAATTCATCGTAATCCTCCCAGTTTCTTCCTGGATGGCATATCTGGACTTTCTCGCCGCTCTCAACATCTGTGTCAATTGTTGCCAATAAATCAATCAGTCTCATAATCTTCACACTCCTTCACAGATTCATAACTGCCCATCTCATCACATCTACACTGGCAGGAATCCTGTTTAGTACAGCAGATGCAGCACTCTGTTTCGCCGTCCGGACAGTCTAATTTACATCTTCCCATTTAGTCCTCCTTGTATGGTTCTGGCAACGGTGTCCATGCAGTTACAGGCAATCTGAATTCTACAGGAGTCTCAATTTGCCCTGGAACTACAAAGGCTCCAATTCCGTCTCTTATTACTTCATATCTACCAATTGCCGGGATAAAGCCTTTAAGCAGTACAGTAACATCCTTGCCCGGCTCTGGCAGTTTCTTTTCGACTGGAATCCAATCGTTTTCATTTTCATCCAGTTCTAAGTCATCTTGAAGCTGTTCTATCATTTCTAGAAAATCTCTGGCAGTAACCAACTTGTGTCTGTTTACAATATCTTGTATCCAATCATGATAACTGGACAATCTGTCTTTGATGTGGCTCATGCTTCCACCTCACTATCCTCTGGCATCTGGAATATCATTTTTTTCATAAAATCTTTTCTAATAGTTTTTGCAATTAATGTATTATCTTTTCCCCTCTGAGATTCACTGGCCGATTTGCAGACATCAGGAAGAAGAATTTCATTTAATTTTGCATCTGCATAGGCTTCCTGAATCATATCCAGTACTTTCATGGCTTTTGCTTTGGTAGAATATTTTCCGGCCATGAGTGAGCCTGTGCCATCTTCGACATAGATATCCTCACTATCCTTTTCAGGAAAGGCTGATACTGTGCAAATATTGTCGAAATTTACAATCATTCTTTTATCCTGACTTCTGATTAACATTTTGCGTCCTCCTTATCTTCATAGTTCATTACAACTCTGATAATTCTCACAAGCACTTTTTGAATCTGATCGTAAATGTGATGATCGTCAGTTCCGAAGTGTGAACATAATACTGCATTCCGCACGCCATCTGTATAACAATCTGCCATGAAATCAGCACTGTACACATCATCTTTATTGTCGAGTTGACCGTATTCTCTCCACTGAGAAGTAATGTACTCTTCTACTTTTTGGTCTACCACATCGTAACTGTCTTTATTTCCATTGATATGTCTCACACAGCAATCAATGAATCCTAATCTGTCGCAATCTCTGTAATCTTTTGATGTTTCCTGTGTATATTCTCTAAATACACGATTGATTTCTTCGTCAAAATTCTCCGGTAGATTGAAAATATCTACTTCCAGTCCTCTTGGAAGTTTTATTGTGTAACTTCTCATTTTGCGTCCTCCTTATTTCGTGTGACTGGTAATCCTAATTCTTTTTGCTTCTCTGCAATTCTTAGCGGAATGTATAATTTATGGTATTCTCTTCTGCAAATATCACAGTTTCCATAGCTATGCCCCCAACACCAATTACAAAATTTATTGAACTGTTCTTTCAATGCTTCTGAAGATGATGTATTTGCGTATCCTTCCCACATTATTTCCGACATAAAGCTCATTTTCATTCTCGCTTTCTCATATAATTCAGAATATTTTTCCCATGTTTCTGGCAGTTTGGTACAATCTGGCTCATAAGGTTCTGGATATACAGTATATCCGCACTTCGTACATTTGATTTGTGGTGGAAAGTCCCTACTCCATTCCATGTTTCCACCACATTTTCTGCAACGGATGTATCTCTCTACTTTCTTTGGTTTTGTCTTGAAGAATGAAGTGTAATTATTATTTTTCATTGCCATCCTCACTTTTCATAACTTTTCATAACTTTTCATAACTTTTCAAAATTTCTGCGATTGCATTAATATGTTCTGACAGTGTATCTAAATCTTCATCTTTAATTACTCTCAGCCCACGGCTCGACCTGAAAACTTCAATGGCATCTACACCATCTCTAATTTCATTGAATTTCTTTGCCATTTCGCTTTCTTTTATGGCTTCGGAATCATATTTATAAAATGTCTCATATTTATCGTGTTCTCCGAACTTGTCGGTTTCGATTTTGGTTCGTTTAGGAGTTATGCGAATAATCTTTGCCGGATACACCATGACGTGCCTAAAATTTGCTCCCCACCCGCACCGTACTTCTCTTGCAACTCCAACCACATCTCCGACTTTTAAATCATCTTTATTTATCGGGTTTAATTTTCCTATTACCATCCTCTTGCCGTCCTCACTTTCCCCATGTAAGCAACTGACACGCTATTGTGCAGTCCTCCATGATTTCTGTGTTAATATTTCCTCTGTCTGGTTCTAATTCATCAAGGAATATGCCGTTTATGCAGCTATGACCAATTTCTCGTTCCTGTCTGGCTCTGCGTTCAAATACTTCTGGGAAATCTACTCTGATTTTGTTCCAATAACCCATTCTGCCTTTCGGACAGCCAATGCAATTATTGTTCGGATAACCTAAATCGTACATAATCGGACACTTCAGTCCTAACCTGCCCGCTATTCCGTGTGCTTCCTGCTTTGTCAATCCATGTTCAATCAACGGAAATTCATGGTCGTAATCGCTCAGGGCTTCACAAACTCTGTCGGCACGATTCTTTTCGTTCAGGTCATATCCCCATACATAAGTGTGGTGATCTGGGTGCTCACGCTCCCATTTCATGCGAACCCTTTTCTTTAATTTGTCTGTACAAGGCGCTCCGAATGGAGTGTTGATGCATCTGGTTCTTTCAATCACATCATCTACACTGGAATATTCTTCTGACTGGATTATTGTTATCTTTCTTCCCAACAATTTCTCACAATCATGTAAGAATCTCAGGCTATCGGGATGCTGATTCGACACATGAGTATAGATAATCTCGTCAACATCCTTTGCCAGATAGCACGCTACAAAACTGCTTATTCCTGTTGAAAACCAACATACTTTCATAACACCACGCTACAAATCCATGTATCGTGGATAAATTTTTAGATTGCTCTACATCTCATGGTCAGTTTCCGTTCCATGCCTTATAGCCACAATGAATATTTTTCTATACAACCATTTCAAGTCTCCGTTGCATAACCTCGGTTTACCGAGGATTCGTTATTCCTTTCTATGTTTAAACTTCATTTTTCTCCTATCCAAACGCTACCTGTCCGTTATTCTGCATGTAAATCACCGGCGCAGCTTTGCGCTCTCCGACTTTCAGATACGGGCAATTTGCTTTCACGAGTGCTTCTGCCATAACCGGCACAACACTGTTCCCGATTCTTGCTACCTGTTTTGCAATCGGGTAATTTCTCCATTTATAGTCCCGATCAATGATGTAATCTTTTGGAAATCCCTGCATCACCTTTAATTCTTCCGGCTTTAGCATTCTGAGAAAGATATCTGAAATAATGTATTTCTCTCCATGGATATCAACCAGAACATTTACTAGACCGAATCTGTCTTTTGTGGTGATAGTCCCGAGTGGCTCATTAAGCACCTGTCCACACCCTGTTCCGTAATATTTAACCAGAAAAGCGGATATCACGCCGAAGTGACCGGGCGATGTGGTTATCGTATGCAACGGCTCATCACATCCCTGACCGATTCCAGTCTTGTAATATTTCGTGATAAAAGCTGTCACAAGACCATATCTGTTTGATGTATCAATAGTCTTAATCGGCTCAGTCAGTAATTGTCCTCTGGAATCGCCTTGCCTGGTTTCTCCGTGATATTGAATTATGAATGCTAATGCATCTTTATTTTTCACAATGTAAGGATCTGGATTATCAACGATATATTTTTTGATTCCATTTGCAATGCGTTTCTGTGTTGCTTCTGCCAATGGTTTTGGACGGTCAAAGATACTTTTGCCTAAGTCTGACCAATCAATGTAGTCTCCACACTGCTCGTATCGTTTCAGGCCGTCTATTCCGAAACGATTATGTGTAGGATTTGGCCATATTATCTTCTTTCCATCCCTGCGGAACACTGCATACCAACGTTTCCTTGTAGTCGGCGCTCCATAATCCGCAGCTACCAGTTCCCGGCTGTCAAATTCATAACCAATATTTTCCATTGCTGAAATGAATTTTCGATAATCTTCACCGGCTCTTTCCTTGATCGGATGCCCTTTCTCATCGAGTGGTCCCCATTGTTGTATTTCTTCCACGTTCTCCATGATAATCACATCTGGGAGAATTGCTTTTGCGTGTTTATATACAGCCCATGGAAGAATGCGAAGCCCTTGTTTCCTCGGCTGACCGCCTTTCGCTTTTGAATGGCTTGTGCAGTCCGGGGAAGCCCACATCAACGCTACGTGCTGATTTCCGACATATTTCTGTAAATCTACTTTGAAAATATCCTCTGTCAGATGCAGTGTTCCAGGGTGATTCGTCTTGTGCATCAGGATAGCGTCGGGGTCGTGGTTGATTGCTATGTCTACTGATCTGCCGAGTGCCATCTCAATTCCTACTGAAGCGCCACCTCCGCCTCAGCCTGCGAAACAATCAATTATTAACTGTTTCTGCATCTGGCATCACCTCGCTTTCTCCGAATCCAAATTCCTTGTTAATATCAAAAGAATCAAATTCAATCTGCAAACCCATTTCTTCCTTAATTTCCTTGTATGCTGCTTCAACACCGACTTCCTCAACATATCTTTCGGCTTCAGTAATCTTATCAATGAAATTCTGGTTCGCTTTCTTGAATCCCCATGCTTTTTTGATTGCAATAACAGAAATTAAAATATTTGCCACAGCAATATAGTCTTCTGCTTTCCACAGCTTTTCCTGTGATTCTTTGATAAGCTGCTCTTTGATTTCCTGTTCTCTGGCGTTCAAATATGCTTTAAGAGATTCAATTCTTACGCCAGTCTGTCTGGATATCTGTTCCATTGTAAAATTGGTTATGTTAAGTGGCGCAGGGATTGAGTTCTTTTGGATTTTTGGCTTTTTGATCTTCAATTTTCCCATCCAACAGCCCTCCTTATTTTGCCTGCCAGAGCATCAAACTCCATCAACATTCTCCTATCGTTTTTATTTGATTTGCAGATTGTGTCCCGGCCATCGTACACAATCGCATATCTTTCATCGAGCAGACAGGCTGAATAAACCGCCCTTGATACCTGGCTCCTTGTTTTTCCCGTCAGCTCTGAAATCTGATCAATGGTCATTTCTCCAACATACTTCATTCCGTCATATACGTCATACAGTTTCATGTTTCTTTACTCCTATCAGTTCGTATGTCCTGTGCGAACCAGTTCCGTGAAATACAATCAGTCCATCGTCCTCGAACTGCCTTAGATGCCTCTGAACGGCTGTCATGCTAATTTCCAGTTCATCAGATATAATTCTTGTCGGCGGTGTGCCTTTATGCGATTTTGAGTATTTCAAAATAAAATAATAAATATCCCGGCGGTTCTGCTTCCATTCCATATGTTTTCGATGTCTAAAATTATCCATTTTTACGATTCCTTTTCGTATGTTTTCTCATCAATCAAGTTCTGAAACTTTTCAAAAGCCCGGATTGATACTTTGTTACCCTGTTTCTCCGGTTTTAGTGAAACTTGCAAGTGTGTATCTATGATGTGCGACAGTTCTCTGGCGAGGGATTTCTTGCCCTGCTGTACACCTTGCATATATGTCTTTGGCGGTTTATACTGTCCTGTTACTTGCTTTCCTGTCGACTGCCCACCTGCTGTGATGTTATACATCTGAAAACCTTTGTCAGCAAAAGATTTGATCGTTTCAATTTCTTTCTGGTCGAGTTCACTCTTTTTACAGGTCATATATGTAAGTTTCCATCCAGTGGGGTTACTTTCACTGTAAAATTTATGTTTTTTAAGACTTAACGCTATGTGATCGTATTCTCCTAAATGGCTCGCACATCTCTCACAAAGGCTAACTGCCTGCCCTACGTAGCTTCTTCTTATTCCTGCTTCATCAGTTCTGTAAAAAGCATATATGCCGCTTGAATATGGAATACCCGGGCATATTTCTCTTATTTTTTTCTCACGTTGACTTTTCATCATATAAATTTGTCTGTAATTTATTTTTTTCATTATTAAAGACTTATCACCTCGATTCATTTTCGGTGCGTCTTTGATACCATTATGATACCACTTTGATACCTGTATTGCAAGGCAAAAATGATACCACTTTGGTACCTAATTGACACCGACAGGCAAAAATGCTACAATGTTCTAAAAACAAGGGAGGGATTTCATATGACCGTCAAGTCTGATAAGACCAGAACTAACATCACGTTCCCGATACAGCTCAAAGAACAGCTTGAGCAGATTGCCAAGCAGGAGAACAGGAGTTTTAATAATCTGGTCATTACTGTTCTCCAAGATTTTGTAAAAAGTGCCGATAAATAGTCGGTGCTTTTTTTAATTTTCCCTGTATGGTTCTGGGTACGGCATCCATGCCACTACTTTCCCGCCCAGTTTTAATAAATCATTCTTCCATTTACCATCTACTGTATGCGCGCTTTGAACAAACAAACTCTGCTTAAGCAAAATTGTAACCAAAACATCTTCGGAAATTTTCTCGAACATTGCTTCTTTCCATTTACTTGTCCCTTTAAACTTAGCAAACATTGAATCTCTTTCTTCTGGCATTTTCTCACTTACTGGAATCCATCTATTTTTCATTTCTTTCTCCTTTCAAAACGGACATAAATTCAAGTCAACATCCAGTCCCGGTCTTGCGATCTGCACCAGAACATCATCCCCTGCAACGTTCTGTATCTCTTTCTGCATCACTTCCGGATTTCCCCATCCCTCTGACAGGTGACACAGCGTTATGGTTCTGAGCGAAGCGGTCTTGTTCACTCGGATAATCTCTTTTACAGTAGATAAGCTGCTGTGCCCCCGGATGGAGTGTTCAAACTTAAATGAATCCTGTTCCGGCGATTCGTCAAGATGATTACATTCTATAAGGAAGTGATTTATTCTCATGTTCTTGAATGTGAACGGCAAATATGAGAAGTCTGTCGCATATATCAGTCGTCCACATTCTTCATGAGATATCAGGTATGCAAAGTTTGGTGTCTTGTCGTGTGGGACGTAGAAAGGCGTTGCCCGGAACGAACCTATGTCCTTCGATTTCTTCTCTGGTAAGCCAATCATCAGCTCACCAGAGATTACATTTACACTCTTAACTGTCTCGTCATTGGTGTAAATTTGAATGCCGGCGTTCAATATTTCTTTGTACGACTTCTTATGGTCTCCTTAATTAACCATGTTCATGACTTAGCAAACACCCCGAAACTTCTGATATCCTGTAGGAAATTCCTTTCAGGATTTCTGAGTATCTGCATCCGCAATCCAGAAGCAATGTTTCACCAGATTCAGATTTAAGCGCATAACAGTTTCCCGGCTGACTTCCTGTGTTTATTATTTTCATGAACATTTTTCATCACCTCGCTTTCTGTTTATTTGTAGCTATTTAAAATTAAAGAAGCAGTTTCTCCAATCATATTTTTATCGTCCTGCTGATATGGAGGAGTTTCGCACCATAATTCTTTCATATCTTTTAAATCTGTAGCCACCATTGCGTCCCTTATTAATTGAAGCTCTTTAAGCGATAATTCCACAGTCACAATGGAATCCCAATTTATTTTCTTTCTTCCTACCTCTTTCATACTTCATCATCCCCCGGGAATCTGAATACAATGTTTGCCGGTTCAAATTTCATATCTGGACTGCTAACCATGGTTTTGATGATTCCAAAACCTCTTGCAGCCATTTTTATACATTCCTCGTAATCGTCATCACTCATTTCAACGTTTTGTGATAAAAACATTCCTGCATACACTCTATTTAACATTTCCATTGCTTTCTGGCACTTTTCTCGGCTTTCATAAACTGCCATAATATATGGACTTTGCTGTATCCCTCCGGCAAATACCGCCTGTATGTAGTTGTCTGAAACAAGCAACGCTGTCATTTCGTACGGAAGATTGATTTTTCCATCCTGCGATATAATCCTCATAGTTCTCACCTCGTTTCTCGAAATAGTCTTTTACCGACTCATAGTACGGGCAGTTTTCACACCGCCCGATACAAGCCATATATTTCCCAAATTTTCCTGAGTCGCACCGATCAAAATTGATACAGTCGAAGTGCATCATATGCGATCACATCTCTTCTGGCTTCATAAAATCTGGAATGCTTGATTCCTGTCCTGCTGCCGGAACTGGTTCTTTCTCGGCAGTCTTTACGATTTCTGCGACTGTAGACTGTTTTGGCTGTTCTTCGATTGCAGCTGGCTCGTCTGGGACAAATTCTTCTACATTGGCATTCTGCTCGATTTCTTCTTGTACTTCTCTGTATGTAGCGTCCATCATGTTATATTCGTAAGCCTGCACTGGATTGTCCCATCTTTTAGGAATGGATTTCATAATGTTATTTCGCATCTTACGAATAATCATTGATTCTCTTGACTGTGTTTCATAATAAGACGGTGAAATATACGGTCTTAATTCCTCACAGTCAATGATTGCTTCCAGTTCTCCAATGTCAGCGACCTTTTTCATGATCTCTTTTTTCTTTGCTTCAATCTGGGCTTTCTGCGCATCTGTAGCTTTATATCTATCTGCACAGATTCCAAAAGTTTCATTCTGGAGATTATTCTTGATATGTGCCGCAAGATTCTTCAAAACATCTGCTCTTTCGCAAGAAAGATATTCAATATGCCCGTCTTTGTACTGAATAGGATATACGATACGAACCACCTTACCTACACCAGATTCTTCCCACTCTGGCGGCGTGATTTCTACACCTCTGTGTCTCGGCGGTGTATATTTGTCACCCTCTCTAACTTTCCAGTACGGGAATACTTTAGCTACATTGACGCCGTATCTACTTACAAGAGCATCGTATCCATCACCCTCAACCGCAAATTCGACTTTCTTTTCCCATTGAGGTTTCTGCCCTTTCGCCGCTACGTTTACGTTTCTGATCTGGAAATAACACTCTCTCGGCTGCGCGTTTGCATTCAGTTTCAACGCTGCGACTTTGCTCAGGATAAATTTAAGATTAGAACCGTTGATTGCTTCAAAACTTACACCGCTCTCATGCACCATCTGGAAAATGGATCCCATTGCCGCTACTACACAATCTTTTGAGTATGAATCAAATTCCATTCCTCTTGAAGTTAAATCTCTTTCCATTAAATCAACATAACGATTTGTGTAATAAGAAAGCTGTGTGTTAAAGTTTGCTACCTGTGTGTTTTCTGCCATTTTGTATCTCCTTTTCTTATAATCAAACTTTTGTTACCGTCATATCCCCCTCAGCAACTTTCAATAATATCAACTGCGCATCTGCCTTAATACCTGACAGACTGCTGTTGTCCAGTTCTGCTGCACAGTCTACGAATATCGGATAACTCACGCCGTAAAACTTCTGCAAGCCGTCCATGATAGCAATTTTGCCTTTCATCATCAGGGCTGTATTGGCGTTCCCGATCAGTTTCTTCCAGTTACCATCCTTATCCTGCACGTACCAGATACAAGCATCTACTACTTCACCATTTTTCTGCGTATCGAACAGTTTTACCTTAACTCCGTCAAAATACTGGTTTACCGCATCTTCAAGGGCTGTATTTTTCGCCATGCTCAGTGATTTCAGTTCATCCAGAATCATTTGTGCGTCAGCCTTATTTTGTGCGTACTGCTTCTGGCTTTCCTGAAGCTTCTCAATCTGCTCATCAATTCGGACATTATTGTTGGTTTCACCGATTTTCTGATTAACTGCTGCCAGTTCCTGTTTCTTATCGAATAACTGCTCTGAAAGCTGTTTCTTTGCTTCTTCGCAATCGTCCAGAGAATTAAGCTCCTGCTGTTTTTCTTTGATTGATATAAGAATCTGCTGATATTCGGCGTTCCCTGAGAAACCTGGTTCTTTCGGTATGGCTTCCAGATTCTTATTTTCTGCATCCAGAGAAGTTTTGATCTGCTCTAGTTCATCTGCCAGTTTGGAAATTTCAGATGTGAGAGTTTCTTCCTGCTTATGCGCTTCTTTCATATCGGCAGACGCTTTGTTTCCAACCTGAATAACTTCATCAAGTTTGCGTTTCTTGTCCTGTTCCCATTCTTCCTTAGCCTTTAACTGCTGATTGATTCTTTCCTGCTTCTTCTGTTCAAATCTGCTCTTTAACTGCTCAATCTGCTCTGGTGGAAGATTCTGACCGCAAGTCGGGCAAATGGTCTCTGCATCTTTGAATGTCTCAGATTCAATGTTCTCCAGAGCTGTGTTGTCCCATTCCGTATCTTTGATTTTTGGATATTGCGTTCTAGCGTTCTGTAATTTTTCAAGGAGTTCTTTCTTCTGTGTTCTCAAACTCTCTAATGCAAAAGTCTTTTTATTTAACTCCGATGTTTTAATGTTCCTGTCTAATTCAAGATCAGTGATCTTGTTGCAAACCAATGATTTCTGTTTTAACGAGTCTGCTTTAGCCCTTGATTCTGCTTCTAGCAGCCTAGTTCTTAACCCTGCCAGTTCTGCTTTAATCTCTCCGGCTTTCTCGTTGCCTGCCTGCGTAATCTGCTTTTCAAGGTCAGAAAGCTGTTCCTGCAAGGCATTCTTCTGCAATTCCAGTTCGGCGGTATCAGCATCAACTTTTGACTGCTCCATACCGATAATCTGGTTTGGAATGGCTTTCAACTGTTCTTCTGTCTTTTTCAGCGTTGCGCTGTTCATGGCTTTAATTTCATCTGCCTTGTAGGTTTCCAGAAACGGTACTAACTCGGCACAATCTGGAACTGTCTTGGCAATCTCTAAATCTGATTTCCCGGCACCGTCTGACATGGAAAACAGAATCTTTCTGGCATCTGCGTCTTTCAGGTCTGTGAAGATTTCCATGTGAGACAGCATAAGGAAATTATCAAAGTCAAACCCACGTTCTTTCAAATCGGCTTTAAAATCTCTTTCGGCTTTCGGAACGCCGTTGATTTCGTACTTGTTTGATAATGCAACCTTGCCCGGTTTCCCGCCCTTTGGTTTGCTTTCTGTGCGCTTCTGGAACTTTGCTACGCTTACCGGCTTCCCATCAATTACAAGGTCAATATCGACTCTTGGCAGACATTCTCTACCATCATCCGGTCTGATATCTGGGTTGCTCTTTAAACTGTAATCCTTGTCACAGAACACCCACATAAAGGCATCTACCAGTGTGGTTTTCCCGCATCCGTTCTTCCCAGAAACGATTGTTCTGTGTCTGAACTCTATTTTCTTTTCTGATTGGCCTTTAAAATCGGTCAATCTAATTTCTCTTACTTCGATTTTCTTCATATTACAAAATCTCCAATCTTTTTACCGATACTTCCAACGCTGTTACCCATGATTGACTCTGATCAGACCACAGTTCCCGGCTCTGGAATCTTCCGTAGAGTTTGACTTTCACCCCTTTTTCCAGATTCTCTACGGCATCTGCGTTTTCCTCCCAGCACAAACAACTGATTGCGTCTGATCTGGTATATCCGGCTTTCTTCTTTCTGTTTACCGCCAGAAGTATTCTTGCCAGCTTCCTGTCGTTGTTTGTGCCAATCATCTTTATTGTTGGTTCTTTAATCAGATATCCAGTCAGATAAACTTCGTTTGCATCGTGTTCTTCCAACCTTTCAAGGTACTGAATGTTCATTGCTCTTACATACGCTGTAAGGCTTTTCTTACCATCTTCCCGGACTGTACGGCTTCGCATTTCGCCATATACACTGGCAATCAGCTCTGTTTCCCTTGAAATCATGTATTCCGGCACAATAATCGGAAGAATGTCATAGGATGTACTCTTTCTGAATATTGTCATTCTTCCCTCGTACATCTTGGTTCCACCGTATTCTTCATGTGAGAATACGAACCCTGCCGGAATGTCACCTGATAAAAGTACCTGGTTCTCATCTCGCATCTTCATGTGGTATATCACCTTCTTTCAAAATCTTTGTCAGCATCAAGCCGAGTGTTACAACTGTTTCTCTGAGATTCTTGTTTTCGGCTTTAAGTTTCTGTCTTTCTTTCTCAAGGTCGGAAATAATCTCACTTGCAAGTGTCGGTGTTTCTGTGTTCTGGATGTGTGTTTTTGACATAAAAAATGCCCTCCTAAATTATTTATTGATAAATACAGGAAGGTGTGTTATACTTGCCCTGTATTTAACTTAGCCAAATTAAGTTAGATACGCGGCTCCGTGCGGTATTTCCGGTACCCATGGAGCCAACTTTTAATCTGAGTCGAGACCTAACATGGCGATACATATTTTCTTGTCGATGATTATGCTCTCGCCAGAGTTGAGGTATGCTTTGAACGCCTTTAGTCTGCCAACTAATTCGGCGTATTCCTCGGCTACGGTCTCTGCTCTGAAATCCATCTTATTTTCTTTCTCCATCGCAATCTCCCTCACAATACGGACATGTGTTGTCCATCAAAATTTTATTCAAATGGTCAGTTACTTTCTTTACATTCTCTTCCTGCTGATAACCGCCCTCTGCAATGCTGTACATATCAAACTCTCTTAATGATTCTTTCTTATATATGTTGATGTGCAAGCTGCATCCGATCTTGTAGTTTGCGAAATGAAACGCTACCGTTCTGCCGGTTTCTTTCTGAACTCTCCTGCACAACTGGTACAGTTCATCTACGGTCTTATCAAAATCATTTATCTTCATCGAAAATCCCTCCAAGCAAATCATCAAATAATGTTTTTACAACTTCTTTGATTTTTTCTTTTTGAATAGTTTTAAATTCTTCTTCGTTCATCAGTCCGATTTTGACCGCTTCTTCAATCTCCTGCTTCACAGATTCCTCTGTTTCTTTGTCATCTTCCATAATGGTTTCTTTGATTCCACGAACGATAACAGCTAAGTCAGCTATTAATTCTGCTTTACTGCCTTTAAGTGTGATTTCTCCCATTTTTGTCTCAATCATCTCTCTTT
>ULRZ01031037.1_pt1 | contig 47081 bp, 30 predicted proteins | sample 1955861 | NCBI WGS metagenome assembly ULRZ01 (sample SAMEA4835694, study PRJEB28245) | human gut metagenome | biome: gut microbiome; material: fecal sample | place: Denmark | collected 2008 | reverse complement strand
CGTTTAAGGTTTGTTAGTACATTTATCACCACACAGAGAAATACTATGATACCAATGCCATCGGTATGCCGAGCAACCTGCGTGTGGGCGACAATATGTATTGCGACGAGAACGGCGACGGTGTGCTGGACGAGAACGATTATATTTATTTGGGAAGCGATTCGCCCGAAATTTCCTATTCGTTCAATGCCGGAGTTTCGTGGAAAGGATTCGATGTGAATGTTATTTTCCAAGGAGCGGCCAACCGTTTCGTTTACCGTGACATAGACAATACGACGGTGCCTTTCCGTGCCAATTACACGAATACAACAACGGCTTCTATTGGCAATGTATGGAGTCCGGAAACCCCCGATGCCTATTATGCACCTTATACGAACGATTCGAACATTAATAACTACAACTATCAGGCATCTTCGCTGACCGCCAAGGACGGACGCTACCTGCGTCTGAAGAATGTGACCATCGGTTATACGTTCGATTCGAAGCTATTGCAGAAAACGAAATGCATACAAGGTCTCCGTTTGTACGTGACGGGTGCTGACTTGTGGGAAACCACTAAGATTACCGACGGATGGGATCCCGAAGCCAAGCGTGACGCTACCGGTCTGTCGCGTTATCCGTTTACCCGTTCGTTTACGTTCGGTGCCAATGTAACCTTTTAATTAACCGCATAAAGATTATAGACAATATGAAAAAGAAACATTATATAGCTGCAGCCTGCTTTTCGTTAATGAGTCTGTTTACGACTTCTTGCCTGGACTTGGAACCGCAGGCACAAATGGGCGACAACCTGGTCTGGAATACAGCCGATAATTTCCAGCTGTTCGCCAATCAGTTTTATAGCTGGACACGTGACTTTTATTTATCAGGTACGGCTACTTACGGCAATGGTGTGAGCGACGGTCCGCACAGCGATTTCCGTTCGGATTTGCTTGCCACTTCTTCCATCAACGTATATAGCCAGGGAACCAATTCCATACCAAGTGAGGATGAAAATTATACCAATCTGTATAAACGCATTTACTACACCAATCTCTTGTTGAGCCGTGCCGAAGGTTTCGGCGACCAGGAAGCGATTGCCGTACCCGTGGGCGAAGCGAAGTTCTTCCGTGCTTACCTTCATTTTGAGTTGGTGCAGATATGGGGCGATGCGGTCATACTGACACAGCCTCTTGACATCGATTCGCAAGAACTCTATGGCTCGCGTAACGACCGTGGAGAAGTGATAGACCAGATTATCACCGACTTGCAGGATGCTGCCGAATTGTTACCTGAAACGGCTTCCGAGGAAGGGCGTGTCACGAAGGGTGCGGCTTTGGCGATGCTTTCCCGTGTGGCTCTTTATGAGGGTACTTGGCAAAAGTTCCATAACAATGGTGCAGACGCTACTTCTAATACAGAGCGCAGTACGGAACTGCTGACCATAGCCAAGGATGCAGCCAATCAGGTTATCACAAGTGGAAATTATTCCTTATTTTATAATGAGGCTTTGGGTGACGAGAGTTACCGTTATATGTTCATTTTGGAAGACGGTGTGCAGTGTAATCCAGCCAATCTTTCGAAAAGTGCGAACAATGAATACATCCTTGCCCATCGGCATCGTTATGGCGACCGTCTGAGTACGAACATTACACACGGTATTCTGGAAGGTGCAACGTGGCTGACCCGTAAATTGGCAAATATGTATCTCTGTCAGGACGGACTTCCTATCGACAAGTCGTCACAGTTCAAGGGATATGCAGGCGTTACGGATGAATACCAGAACCGTGACAACCGAATGAGCAATACGTTTTTGATGAATGGCACGCGCTTCTGGGACAATGAGTCGGCAACGTCACGCACTACATGGACAGATGCCGATTTAGAGAATGCACGTACGTCAGATGTGCGCAGCAACAGCGGTTACCGTCCTTATAAATGGGCGATAGAGCGTCAGGCGCAGGATAACTTTGAATCGATGGACTTCCCTGTTATCCGTTATGCGGAAGTGCTGTTGAACTATGCTGAAGCCACATACGAACTGAGTGGAAGCATTTCGGATGCCGACCTGGATATGTCGTTGAATCTGGTCCGTTTGCGTGTCAATCCCGATATGCCGAAGCTGAGCAACAGCCTGATAAACAATAACGGGCTTTCCATGCGTGAGGAAATCCGCCGCGAACGTACGGTAGAACTGATTATGGAAGGATATCGCATCGATGACTTGAAGCGTTGGGCAACGGCAGAAACAGAAATGCCTCAGGACCAGCTTGGAGTACTTGTGACCGGGACTTGGTTTGAAACCAACTGGGCAGCACAGGCACGTCCGCTGAACGGTGAAGGTTGCATTATCCTTTACAGCGACCGTACATGGAGTGACCGGAATTATCTTTATCCGTTGCCTTCCGACCAATTGCAGTTGAATCCTGAATTGGAACAGAACCCGGGTTGGGGCAACAATTGAAGTATCACATTTTAAACAAGAACAGTTATGAAACAGATAATGAAATACAGTTGGGGATGCCTGTTGGCTTTGGTTCCTGCACTGATAATGTCTTCTTGCGAAGACGAAGAAACGGTGGGTGATCTGACATCGGCGGTGATGCCTGCTTCCATCGAACTGATAGTGCCTGCTGAAGTACAGCAGTACATTTACACAGATGAAAACGGCGCAAAGGTGTTGCCTATGCTGAAAGGAGAAACCATTCAGATGGATTATGGCTTGCAGCCGGAAAATGTGACTTATCCGGATGTAATATGGACGTCTACCGTCCCGTCTGTAGCTACGGTAGAAGACGGACAGGTTACGGCTGTAGAAGGAAACGGCGAGAGTGCCACGGTCATTCAGGTTGCTCCGGAAGGGATGTATTCGGGAAGCGGCATTTATGATAATGTGCGTGTCGTGGTGTCCAATACATTGGTGCAGGCGGAGGAAATAACCATTGACGCACCTGCCGACCAAGTTTATGCAGGCGAGACCTTGCAGCTGACTGCTACTATCCTGCCGGAGGATGCTACTTATCGGACGGTTAGCTGGAGCAGTTCCAACGAATCGGTGGCTACAGTAGACCAGAACGGTCTGGTGACTGGCGTGGTAAATGACGAGGTTCATGCTTCGGTGACCATAACGGCTACCTCACTGGACGGAGCACAGGTGTTCGGAACCAAAACATTGACCGTCAACCAGATTGTACAGCCGGAAAATATAACCATTGATCAGATGTATGCAGCTGCCAACGGGTATTATTGTGCCATAGCGGACGGTTCGCTGAACTTGAACTTCACGACTGAGCCGGCAGATTGTACGGCATCCTTGATAGAATGGACATCCAGCGATGAATCCATAGCAACGGTAGAAAACGGTGTGATAACATTCAACCAGGATGGAAACTTCGGCGACTTTACCATTACGGCTACTTGTCCCGAAACCGGCAATTCGTCATCTATCCAGATGAGTATGCCTGCCGGGCTGGTACGTGAACTCTTCCATAACGAGGATAACTATACGTGGTACAATGCTTCCCAGTCGGGCAACGGCACGCAGTCTTCTCACGTATGGCACGACGGCTATATTACCGTAACTACTTATACGCAGAACGCTACGGCACAACGAGGTGACTTGAAGTGCTGGAGTCCGAAGACTTACCTGCATGCAGGCAATTACCCGATATTTGCCATCCGTATGGACGATGTGGCAGATAAATATGCCAGTGAAGGAGTGACCGCACGTAATATCACGTTGGATGCGTCGGGTGATTGTAACGGTACGAAGTTTAGTGGAGGCTTAGATGGGAATAATAACAAGTGGTTGCATGATTACAAGTGCAGTGACGGAAGCCATGTGTTCATCTACGACTTGTCTACGCAGAAATGGGCTACTGGCGGAACATTGCCAGCCAATGCTGTGGCTACTTTCACAACCTTCCAGTTCAAGTATGCTGACATTAAGACGATAGACCATCAAATAGAATACAATGTATATTGGATTCAGACCTTCAGAACGTTGGAAGAAGTGGCAACTTATATCCAGTCGGAAGGATTGACTTACGAAGTGGTGAAATAATCGTTTTTTATTGAACACAGAGGCACAGAGACACGGAGAAATAAATAGGAAGACATAGAACCTGCCATTTCTCAGTGAACTTTGTTCTCTCAAAAAAATAAAAACTCTGTGCCTTTGTGTCTCTGTGTTCCAATCTGTTTTTCGTAAACCAATTTACAAACTAAAGAACTAATAAACTTATGATAAAGAAAATGACATTTATATCCGGTCTGGCACTGCTGTTGGCAGTGCAGACTTCCTGCCGCGAGAACGAATTCGGTACGGTAGACCTGACGATGCCCGAAGATGTATACGAACCGGTAGAAGCGCAATATACCTACAATCATCCGTGCGCGATGTATAATCAGGCAGATTTCGACCGTGTGAAAGCCATGTTGGACAACGGGAGTGCACCGCAAGCGGTGAAAGATGAGTTTGAGAATCTGAAGAAGAGTTCGCTTACGACTCTTCCTTATACAGCCGAACCGCAGACGGAAATCGTGCGTGGCGATGCTACAGGCACTGCTGCCGGAAGTGAAAACTATCGTTATGCCATGGAAGATGCTGCCGCAGCCTATCAGATGGCGTTGCTTTGGAAGCTGACCGGTGATGACAGTTATGCTGAGAATGCCGTAGAAGTGCTCAACGCATGGGCGGATGTCTGCAAGGAAATTACCTCGAACGATGCCAACCACAAGCTGGCTGCAGGAGCGCAAGGCTATACCTTTGCCAATGCTGCTGAAATTCTCCGTACATACGAAGGTTGGCAAGAAACGGATTTCAATGACTTCAAGACCTGGATGACGAATGTGTTCGCTTCGCAAAACCGTGATTTCCTCGACAATCATCAAGGCTCGAACAACTGTGCCGAACACTATTGGTCGAACTGGGACTTGGTGAATATGGCTTCTTACCTTTCAATTGGTATCTTGACCGAGAACGATGAGATGGTGAACTATGTGGTGAATTATTTCTATGAAGGTGCAGGCAACGGATGCATCAAGCGGCTGATTCGTGGCGAACATACAGACCCCTTGGGTACGGGTGAGGAAATCTTCCAGAACCAAGAGAGCGGACGTGACCAGGGACACGCTGAAATGTCGGTTATGGTGGCTGCCAACCTTTGCCAGATTGCCTATACGTTCTATCAGGCAAACCCATCGGTAACCCAGCTGGATTTCTTTGCCGCTGATGACAATGCCATTATGAAGATGGGCGAATACGTAGCGTTGTCCAACTTGCGCAATGGTACGGATAACCAGAACAATACGGGAAGCTGGCTGGTAAGTGCCACCCAGATGCCGTTTACGACCTATGAATATTGCATCGACTGCTCTTGCCGCGATAAGAATCACGGTGCAACTCATACGCAAATGGCAGATGATGAAGGGCGTGGCAGCGTTCGTCCGGGATGGGAAATCTTGTACAATCATTATGCAAAGGTGGCGAATGTAGGCAGTGGCTATACGTATGCCAAGCAGTTCGCCGACAAGCTTCGTCCAGAAGGCGGTGTGGGTGAACCGGAAAACCGTTACGGTACAAACAGCGGTGCGTTCGACCAATTGGGTTGGGCAACCTTGATGCTTTACCGTGAATAGATATTGTTAAGAAGCTGTTTTGAATTTATCGTGCGATGATTTGGGATGAGTTTTTGAGGCATTTTTGCTTCTGTGATGAGGAAGATAGCGGGCTATCTGACGAAGAACAGGAGCGAAAAGGGCCAAAAAATCGCCCAAAGCACACACGAAAACGGATACATCAAGCCAAGAAAAACTTTTTGGAGAAATTCAAAACAGCTTCTAAGTTAACCCAAAGAGCGGGGCTTGTCCAGATGATGTGAATCAATCGGATAAGTCCCGTAATGTTATAAGTAACTGCTCATAAATGAGATTCAACACAGAGGACACGGGCATATACTCTCATAAGGAATGTGGCGTATAGTAAGGCTGCAGGAACCGGAAGAAACCCTGCTCCACCTCCTGGTTGGGGGATTCAGACGGTTGTTCTACAAATCTTCCTTCAATCCTTGCTTCCAACCGGGGAAAGGGCAGTGGTCGTGGATCTCACGGAAAAGCTTTAGACAATAATTCACTAAATTACGGGCTTCTTCCACTACAATGGGGTCACCCATGATTTCAATCAACGAGCGGGAGGTGGATGTATTAATCGTCTTACGAATACCCATCTCGTTGTTGCTTAATGTTACCAGGCTGTAATCGGATTTACAAGTCATTAAGTCTATCACTTGTGGGCAGGGCTTTTCGAGCATCTGTAACAGCTTATTTACGTCTGCATGGTTGGTGATGCGCTTGAAAAAAGTGCCCCAACCCGCAAAAAGCATTACCTCGTTTTTTCCCTTAAACAGGAAGTTTACTATTCCGTAAAAGCCTTTTCCTGCTTTAAATATATATTCGGCATAATCTTTGCGGACTACAAATGTCATCGCTTCGCCCGCCATAAATGTGCCGCCGGCAGTTGTCTGTAAGAAAGTACGCATAAGTTATCAAATCTGTTTACAATGTTATTAAAATGCGAAAACTCACCGTGAGTGCTCTTCAGTCACCCACTTCTCCACCGTCCTTGTTTCCGATGAGAAGTTTACGCCTATCAGGTAAAGCTTGCGTTTGTCCGTCTGGAAGGGGCGATCGTAATGGTTGTCCTTGATTTGCCGGAGGGCTTCTTCGGCGGTCTTGTCAAGCTTCAGTTCTATGATGTAAATATAGTCTTTTGTCTGAATGGTAATATCTATGCGCCCTTGGCTGGTCGCCTGCTCTACCTGTACATTGTAGCCCAGCATGGTGAAAATCAGGTAGAGGGTGTTTTGGAAATCCTTTTCTTTATCAGCTCCTGCCACCATGTAGCTTCTGCCTGCCAGCATGGTCTGGATGGTTTGCAGCAGGTCATCGGGGTTGCCCCGTTTGACGGCTGAAGTCATCTTGTTGAGAATGCCCCTGATGCTCGATTGTTGCTGTGACGTGTAGTAAGGCATCAAGAAACGGAAGAAACCCCGCTCAACCTCCTGATTGGGGAAGTCCAAACGGTAACCCAGTTCCGAGTCATAACCGGCAATGGTGAGGTAGCCGCTCTGGAAGAGTACGGGAATAGGGTCGTTATATCCCTCGTCTACGGAAGAAAGCACGTCCCCGTCCACATAGATGCCTTTCAAATCATGCAACTCATAGTCGTTTTGTTGCAATAGCTTGACCAAAAAAGTGGGTGTGCCTGTCTTGAACCAATAGTCATTGAACTCTTTTTTCGCAAACGTGTTGAGCAGGCTGAACGGATTATAAATGCCTACGCTGTTTTGCCGGAAGTGATAGCCGTCGTATTGCTGACGTAATTTCTCACAAGCCTCTTCAAAAGTCATGCCGTTTGCATCGGCAAGCTCGCGGATAGAGTCATCAAAGTAAATATGCAGTTCTTCCTCAGATATGCCGCAGATATCAACGTACCGGGGATCCATGGAGATGTCATCCAGATTGTTCAGGTCGCTGAAGATGCTGACATGGCTGAACTTGCTCACGCCCGTGATGAAACCGAAACGGATGCAGGCATCCAGCGACTTGAGCACAGAGAAGAAAGCTTTCAAGGTTTTCCGGTACGCATCGTGTAACGTTTCGTTGTCGATAGTGCTGAGAAGCGGTTTGTCGTATTCGTCAATCAGTACTACCACTTGTTTTCCGGTCTGCTTGTAGACATTACGTATCACGTTGTAGAAACGGGTTTCAGGAGAAAGGGATTTGTCTGTATCTAAACCGTATGTCTGTTCCCATATCATGAGGTGCTTGTCCAATTCTTCATGCAAAGCTTTCTCACTGGTGTAATTTTGGGCATTCAAGTCCAGATGAAGCACGAGATATTGTATCCACTCTGTTTCCTGTTTCTCTATGGCAAGTCCTTTGAACAAGTCTTTTTGCCCCAAGAAGTAAGCTTCCATGGTAGAGACCAGCAAGGATTTGCCGAACCGGCGGGGACGGCTGAGAAAGTAATATTTCCCCATCAACGCCATTCGGTAAATAAATGCCGTCTTGTCTGCGTAAACGAATCCGCGCTTGCGGATGTCGGCAAAACTCTGTATTCCTATGGGGTACTTCATCATGGCTATGTAAGTTTTTGAGTTCTTAAGTTCTTGAGTTTTTGGGAAGTTTGATTTTGTTTACAAAGTTAACGATTAATCTTCAACAGACAAAGAAAAAGTCGGTTTATAGTAGAACAAAATCTCACCACAGAGGACACGGGAACAGACGTTATCCTTTCGGCTGACGGGACCCCCAAACCGCAGGCATACGAAGTGAAGAAAATATATCAGTATATTCATTTCAAGGAAAAGGATTTGCGGAAAGGCATTGTTACCGTGCGTAATTTGTATGACTTTACCGATTTGGATGACTATGATTTCCAATGGAAACTGATGAAAAACGGGATGCCTGCAGACTCTGGATATTTTACTGTCCGCTTGAAACCGCATTTGTCTAAAGACGTGACATTGCCGTTGCCGGAGGTGCCGCAAGACGGGAATGAATATTTCCTGAACCTGTATGCTTATACCCGATATGCTACAGCCCTTGTACCGGCACGGCATGAAGTGGCAAAAGAACAGCTGAAGATAGGTTCGGGGAGCTTTTGGGGACAGAAAGATGAGAATAAAGGAGAACTTTCTTACGCTATCGAAGGAAATGTGCTGTCGTTTGCCAGTGGAAACGTATCAGGAAAAATAGATTTGAAAAAAGGAATGCTGTATGATTATAAGCGGGATGGCAAAACTCCTTTCGTTCAATATCCGGAACCAGCCTTCTGGCGAGCACCGACCGATAATGATTTTGGCAATAAGATGCCTTTGCTTTCCGGCGTATGGCGCACTGCGCATGTAAACCGTTCGGTGAAAGATGTTTCGGTAGGTGAGAAGACCCAAGAAGGGGTTCTTGTGAAAGTGGAATGGATGTTAACTGATATCCAAGTGCCTTATATGGTGGAATATCTGATTCGCAATGATGGGGCGGTTGTTGTGACGGGAAGCATCGACATGACCGGCAAGAAACTTCCGGAGTTGCCCCGTTTCGGTATGCGGATGGAGCTGAAACGGGACTATGAGCAATTGGCTTACTATGGCAGAGGACCGCAGGAGAACTACATAGACTGGTGCGATAATACTTTCGTAGGTTATTATGAAGACAGGGTTGCCAACCAGTATTATCCGTATATCCGTCCACAGGAGACCGGAAACAAAACCGATGTGCGCTGGTTGGCTTTATTGGACGAGGAAGGAAGCGGTGTGAAGATTACCGGACTGCAACCTCTTTCTTTTTCCGCCTTGCATTTCTCTCCCGAAGACCTCGACCCCGGATTGACTCGGAAAATGCAGCATCAGGTAGATGTGGTTCCACAAAAGAATATCTTCCTGCATGTCGATTTGAAACAACGCGGATTGGGAGGAGACAACAGTTGGGGAATGTATCCGCATAAAGAATACAGATTATTGGATAATAAGTACAGTTATAGTTATGTGATTCAACTGGTTGGTGAATAATCTGAATAATAGGGGAGGGCATCCAAATGGATGCTTTCTCCTTTTTTCAGAAGTATGGATTGAGTAAAAACTTGTTTTCAAACGTATGATAAAGAAAATAGTTGAATATCCGCAATGAGCGCATTCGGGCGTATCGCATACGCCCGAATGCGCTAACAAATCCACGTGAATGTTTTCAGGGCGTATGCGATACGCCCCTACATGGCAATTGGGTAAAATACGGACATTCATTAAAAAAATAAGAAGCTGTTTTGAATTTATCGTGCGATGATTTGGGATGAGTTTTTGAGGCATTTTCGCTTCTGTGATGAGGAAGATAGCGGGCTATCTGACGAAGAACAGAAGCGGAAAGGACCAAAAAATCGCCCAAAGCACACACGAAAACGAACACATCAAGCCAAGAAAAACTTTTTGGAGAAATTCAAAACAGCTTCTAAGTAAATGATTAAAAAGAAACGGAAATGAAACAGAAATGTATTGCACTGGTTATAGGCATCTTGTGTTGTGCAACCGTAGGATTTGCACAAAAGGTGAAGCATCCGTCGTTGCTCTATACGCCTGGGCGGATTGAATCGGTAAAACAACGTATGCAAGATGAGCCGAAACTGGCTGAGGCTTGGGAAGATATCCGGCAGGTAGCCGAAAAAGAATTGCAAGGGAAAAGCCTGAACAAAGCCGATTATTTATCATTGGCTTACCTGATGACGGGGGATAAACGGTATGCCGGCAAATTGAAAGAGATTTTGCTGCAAACGGTAAAGGTTGACACTTGGGGAAGCAGTGAAATGCTTGCCCGTAAGCCTGTATGGCGTGCTGATTTGGGAGTGGCACATAAAGCATACCTGTCTGCCATTGCTTATGATGCGTTCTATAATGACTTGTCGGCATCCGAAAGGAAAGAGATAGCCCAAGGATTGTATCGTTTGGGAGTGGAACCCTCATTGGGTGACTGGTTGTTGGAGCCTACACGCATTCATTCGTTGAATTCCATGGGGCATAACTGGTGGACTTCGTGCGTGTGTATGGGAGGTATTTTAGCCTTAAGCCTGCAAAATGAATTGGAAGAGGCACGGGAAGGTGCACAGGCTGTGTTCGAATATTTGCCCGAATGGTTCAGCTTTGCAGGGGATGTGCTTCAGCAAAAGCCCAAGACTTTCGATGATGCCGGAGGAATGTATGAAAGCTTGAACTATGCCAACTTCGGCATTCAGGAAGCCTTGCAGTTTTTGGTGGCTTGGAAGAATGCATATCCGGGTGCAGCTTTGCCGGACATTCCTCAATTGAAGCAGCTTCCCGCTTTCTTTGCGTATGTATGTTATCCGCGTACCGGTATGCTGTATGATATCAATTTCGGCGACAGCCATAAGAATGTGACGGCAGAGAGCAGCCTGATGTTGCTTTATGAACTGGGCATGCGGGATAAGGATATGTTGTGGTATATGAATCAGGTGGAACAAGGACAGCATCGTGACGGCTATTTCCTGAACCGGCCGATGGGATTCCTTTATACACCCGACTTGAAGGATGCGCCGGCTGAACCGGCATTGAAACATTCGCAATTGTTTGCCGATTTTGGTTGGGCTACGATGCGTGATTCGTGGCAGAAAGATGCAAGCATGCTGGCGGTCAAGAGCGGTCATACATGGAACCATTCTCATGCGGATGCCAATTCGTTTATCTTGTTCCATAAGGGAGTGGATATTATAAAGGATGCGGGGAATTGCTGGTATCCGAATCCGGCTTACCGCAATTATTTCTTTCAAAGCGAGGCGCACAATGTCGTACTGTTTAACGGACAGGGACAAAGCCGTGAACAGCAGTATCACGGTTCGATGTTGAGGGGCAGTCTGCATCATTTGCTGGATGGCGGCAATATCAAATATGTGTTGGCTAATGGAACAGGACCTGTATCTGATAAGTTTAGCCGGAACTTCCGCCATTTCTTGTGGATGGATGACGTAGTGTATATCATAGATGACCTGAAGACACACGATTACGGTGAGTTTGAATGGTTATGGCATCCGGGTGGTACTTGGAAGAAGAGGGGTGCGGACGTTACGGTTACCCAAGGAGATGCATCGGTGGTGATACGCCCGCTTTATCCCCGTTTGTTGGCATTGTCTGATTTTGTACACGATTATCCGGAAGATTTATATTGGGAAGCTATTTCTGCTCCTGCCGAAGATTTGAAAGGGACGGAAACTTATTATTCGTTTCATTTACCCGGGAAGTTTGACCGGATTAAAGGAGTGACGGCTATCATCTTGAAAGACAGTGTGGCTCAAAAAGAACTTCCGGTTATGGAGCGAAGGGAAGGAAAAGGCTGGATTGGACTTCGTATCCGAAATAAAGGAAAAGTGACGGACATTTACATCAACCAGTTGGCAGACGGACGGTTGATGCATAGCAATTCGTGGATAGAAGCGGATGGTTGGGTAACCGATGCCTATATGTTTGCCGTGTCTTATCCGGAGGGAGATAATCCTACTGAGGCGGATGAACTGTTCCTGGCTTATGGCAGTGCATTGCGCCGTGATGGGGTTTCGTATTTTGCTTCACTTTCTAAGTTGTTTTTTGTACAAAAGGCAGCCGGTGGAGATTTGAACTTATGGATAGACGGACAACCTTATGTAAATGCGTCTTTCCGTTCGGGAAAACGTCCTTCCCGCTTGATTGTGAACGGCGAAGCAATACATGTGAATTATCAGAATGGTTTGTTGGATGTGAAATATAAAAAATAGAGTAGAATGAGAAAATTAGATATTGTATGTTTAATATGTTTGTTGTGTGGAACTGTTCTTTCCGCCGCCGAATGGCAATGGTCGGTAAAGGTGAAAGGATGCGTGTCAAGAGAGACAGGAGAACCGCAGGAAGCGTTCTTGTGGATACCTCCTGCGTGCGAACGGGTGAAGGCGGTAATGGTGGGACAACAGAATATGTCGGAAGAAACGTTGTTTCATCTTTCCGCATTCCGTGAGGCGATGGGGCGGTTAGGAGTTGCCTTGATATGGATTACGCCTGAATTAGACCAGCGGTGGGATGTGACAACCGGTGTACAGGAAGTTTTCGGCAAGATGCTTGCTGACTTGGCGGAAGTGAGCGGATATACGGAACTGGTTGACGTGCCGATTGTGCCGATAGGGCACTCGGCGCAAGCTACTTTCCCATGGAACTTTGCCGCATGGAATCCGGAGCGGACATTGGCTGTCATTTCCTTACACGGCGATGCTCCGCGCACCAATCTGACCGGATACGGGAGAGCAAATCTGGAATGGGGGCGCACGCGGAACATCGATGGCATACCGGGGCTGATGATTGAAGGCGAATACGAATGGTGGGAAGCGCGGGTCAATCCGGCATTGGCTTTCCGCATGATGTATCCCGAAAGTTGTATCTCTTTTTTGTGCGATACGGGCAGGCTGGCTGGCTTCCCGTTGGAGTCCAATGGAAGGCAAGCGTCCGAAACCAGCTCCCTATTCGGATTATAAAGGCGATACTCACGATGCGTTTTGGTATTTCGATGAAGAAATGGCAGAGCTTACCGAAGCCCGTTACCGCAAGCATCTGGGGAAGCGGATGCAATACATCGGCATCAGACAAAAGGGCGGGTTGGTGAAGTATGATTCGAAAGCTCACGTACGTATATCTGTGCCTTTTTCTCCTGATGCAGACGGGGTGACTTTTCATTTGAATACTTGTTTTACAGACAGTACGCGCAGCGTTAGGACTGATGAACATGCCGCAGGTGCTATTCGTATAGATTGTGTGTGTGGTTCGGTTGAGAAAGTGGACGATACAACGTTTGTGCTCAGTTTTAGCCGGATAGGGATGGATAATCCACGGAGAAGCGGAAGTATTACATTGGTTGCAAGCCATCCGGGGGATAAGGTATATAAAGGTGCGGTGCAGGAGTTGGAGATGAAAATTCCTCTTCGGATAACAGAGGGAAAGAGGCAAAGCATATTGTTTCCCAGCTTGAATGATGTCCGGCATGGCACGGAACGTCTCGTTTTGCATGCGGAATCCGATTGTGGGTTGCCTGTCCGTTATTACGTAAAGGAGGGACCCGCCGAAGTAAGCGGCAATGAATTGCGTTTTACACCGATACCTCCTCGCAGCAGATTCCCGATAAAGGTTACCGTAGTGGCTTGGCAATACGGTATCGCCGGAAAGGTACAGACTGCCGAGCCGGTAGAGGGGAGCTTTTACATCCGCCAATGATTTGCGCCCTCGGATGCTTGGATTTACGGAATAATGATTAACTTTGCGAGGAGAAACGGAAAAGGGTATGGGAAACTTTGCAAAACAACAAGAGGAACACAAGGAAGCCAAGGAGTGGGAGAAGCTGAGTAGGGAACCCCTCGGTAAGTTCTTCTATGATTTGGCGAAGATTGCTTTCACGGCATTGGTCGTGGGGAGTATAGTGTCGGTGGTGACCGAATAGAAGAAGTTCGAGCATCTGTTGTTGATTGCAATAGGAATATTCGTTACTTTTATATTTTCGTATGTAGGTTTTAGAAGCTGTTTTGAATTTATCGTGCGCTGATTTGGGATGAGTTTTTGAGGCATTTTCGCTTCTGTGATGAGGAAGATAGCGGGCTATCTGACGAAGAACAGGAGCGAAAAGGACCAAAAAATCGCCCAAAGCACACACGAAAACGGATACATCAAGCCAAGAAAAACTTTTTGGAGAAATTCAAAACAGCTTCTAAGATAATAAAATAGGAAGCTATGGAAGCATTAATCACATTGTTTGCCGTGTAATAGGCTTGGCTATTGCTATCTGGTTAAATACCAAATCGGGTAAGAAATGGCTGTCAGAACTGTAGCTTTTTAATAGGGAAAAGACAGGAAAGAGGATGTCGGGAGGTCTCGGCATCCTTTTTTTGCCAATCGGTTGAGTAAAGGCAGGGGCTTGTCCGTATATAGAGGAAAAACACAAAAAGAAAAAGTATGAAAAGAAAAGTTTTGACGATGTGGGCGGCTTTCCTTGCGGGGTGGGGAAGCATGGGTTTTACCCAGTCGGTATACCCCGGACAATACGAAGAGAAGTTCAACGTGAAGACGTGCGTGCCGATGGCTGCCGAGTGTTTCGACCTGCAGGATGTACGTTTGCTTCCCAGCCGTTTCCGCGAAAATATGGAGCGCGACTCGGCATGGATGGTTTCTATCGGGACAGACCGCCTGCTGCATAGCTTCCGCACCACGGCGGGAGTGTATGCCGGACGCGAAGGAGGATATATGGCAGTGAAGAAGCTGGGAGGCTGGGAGTCGCTCGACTGCGAACTACGCGGACACACTACGGGACACCTGCTTTCTGCCTACGCACTGATGTATGCGGCTACCGGAAGCGAAGTGTTCCGCTTGAAGGGAGACAGCCTGGTGAGCGGGCTTGCCGAGGTGCAGCAGGCGCACGGCAACGGGTATCTGAGCGCCTTTCCCGAAGAACTGATAAACCGGAACATACGGGCTACGAGTGTGTGGGCACCCTGGTATACCTTGCATAAGATTTTTTCGGGACTGATAGACCAATACGTGTATGCCGGTAACCGGCAGGCATTGGACATCGTGAAGCGCATGGGCGACTGGGCATACACCAAGCTGAAGCCGCTCTCCGAGGAGACCCGCCGCAAGATGATACGCAACGAGTTCGGCGGCATCAATGAGTCGTTCTACAACCTATATGCCCTCACCGGCGACGAGCGTTACCGTTGGCTTGCTTGCTTTTTTTATCACAACGAAGTCATCGACCCCTTGAAAGAAGGGCGCGACGAGTTGGGTACCAAGCACACCAACACGTTTATCCCCAAGGTGCTGGCGGAAGCACGCCGCTACGAGTTGGAAGGAAATGCCGGGAGTAAGGAACTGAGCACGTTCTTTTGGGATACGATGCTCCGCCGCCACACTTTTGCGCCCGGATGCAGCAGCGACAAGGAACATTATTTCGACCCGGCGCAGTTCTCGAAACACATTTCGGGCTATACGGGCGAGACTTGCTGCACGTATAATATGCTCAAGTTGAGCCGGCACCTGTTCTGTTGGGATGCCTCGCCGCAGGTGGCAGACTACTACGAGCGTGCCCTCTACAATCATATCTTGGGGCAGCAGGACCCGCAGACGGGAATGGTAGCCTACTTTCTGCCGCTGCTATCGGGAGCGCACAAGGTGTACAGCACGCCCGAAAACTCTTTCTGGTGCTGCGTGGGGAGCGGTTTCGAGAGCCATGCCAAGTATGCCGAGAGCATCTATTATCATGACGGAGAAGGACTGTTTGTCAACCTCTTCATCCCTTCGGTGCTGGACTGGAAAGAGAAAGGGATGAAGGTGCGTCAGGAGACACGCTTCCCTGCCAGCGAGACTACCGTGCTCACGCTTTCGATGGCAGAACCGGTGCGCACTATGTTCCGCCTGCGCTATCCTTCATGGAGCAGAGATGTGCAAGTCCGTGTTAATGGCAAGCGGGTGAAGGTACGCCAGCAGCCCGGCTCGTATATCGCGATAGAACGGGAGTGGAAGGATGGCGACCGCATCGAAGCGACCTATCCGATGCACCTGACGTTGGAGTCCGCGCCTGATAATCCTCACCGCGCCGCCCTGCTCTACGGCCCGGTGGTGCTTGCCGGAGCTTTGGGTACGGAAGGAATGTTGCCGCCTGCCCCCGATTCGGCCCCATCGAAGTATAACGACTATTACACCTACGATTACCATATCCCCGAAGGGTTGCCCACCGGCTTGATATGGGATGCCGGACATCCCGAAAACTGCGTGCAGCGGATTTCGGAGGACGGTTTGCGCTTCCGCACGGCAGACGGCGTGACGGTGTTGCCCCTTTACGATGTGCATCGCCAGCGTTACGTGGTGTATTGGGACATAGTTGATAATTAGGAATATTTAGAAACTGTTTTGAATTTCTCCAAAAAGTATTCTTGCCTTAATGTATTTGTTTTCGTGTGTGCTTTGGGCGATTTTTTGTCCTTTCCGCTCCTGTTCTTCGTCAGATAGCCCGCTATCTTCCTCATCACACAAACGGAAATGCCTCAAAAACTCATCCCAAATCAGCACACGATAAACTCAAAACAGTTTCTTAGTAAATGTCCCTAAAACATATAATGGCATATGAAGATGATAGAGCATAATCACTTCATATGCCATTTATGGTTTGGCGCACTTTGTGGTGGCGTTTTATTTATTGAGTATTTTTTGGAAAAGTTCAGGCTGGTCCAGGTTGACCAAATCGGGCTCTTTTTCTATTGCGGTGCGATAGGCTTCTTCGGTACCGTTCTGGATAGCCGCCATAATGCGGATGCCGTTAGCCTTGCAGAACGCCTTGAATTCCGGTGTGATTTGTTCGGGATTGATTTCTACGTACGACGGGCGGCATACCGTCATCCAGTATTTCAGGCGGGCGATGTCATCCGCATTTACTTTGACTTTCATTTCCGGAGCAAGGCGGACAAACTCTTTCAGCATTCCTTCATCGGCGAACCAGAAGAAACTGTTCGTGGCGAATCCTTTCAGGCGGACCAGTCTTACGAGGTCTTTTACGGGCGTGCCGCGTTTCACATCGAAGAATACATTTGCTTTTCCGTAGAGCGAATCGAGCATTTCCGAGATGCGGGGAATACGTGTGCCGGCATATTCTTTTCCAAACCAACTTCCTGCGTCTAATTTGTCCACTTCGTCAGAATTCATATCGGCTAATGCGCCTTGCCCGTTGGTGGTGCGGTCGAGGGTCTCGTCGTGCAGGTTGTACAGCACTCCGTCTTTGCTTTTCCGTACATCCAGCTCTATCCACGTGGCACCGTGTTCCAAAGCTGCGTATGCCGAAGCCACCGTGTTTTCGGGTGCCAAATGGTTGGCGCCCCGGTGTACCACTACCTCTATCGGGTCCTTGTATGTAGCTGAAGGATGCTCTACCTGCCAGTTTACATTCAGCGGATTGTTCTGCATCTTCCATACCAAGGGCAGGGACTCATTATCCAATATCCATATTTCTGCTCCTTCGGTTTGGTCTATGCAATAGATGAGCGGGCATCCCAAGGCTTCTCCTTTTTTGTTTCCTTTCTTGTAAACCGTCTGGTTATAGTGAAATGCCCCGGTCGTCTTCAGTTCCTTGTAGGCTTGGCGTGAGAGCATGTAGGCGGTTTCGTTTATGCCTAACAGGCGGTTTTCTTTGTCTACGGGCTGGAGGAAGCATAATGAGTTTCCCGCTTCTTGCGATGCGGGAGCCATCAGGTAGCTTCCTTTTTGCCAATGCAGGTTCCGCAAGATGCGCCAGTCGATGCGCAACGTGTCGTTCTTTTCGCGGAATGACATTTCGTATTTGCGGGTCTGTCCGTGGAGTTTGAACACGAACAGTAATGTATCAGGCAGGGCGGTTTGCGCGCATATACTTCCGGTGCAGCATGCACCTATAATCAATAAAGAGAGAAGATATATCTTTTTCATGATGCAACTATATTCGTTTATAATCCTAATTCTGTTCCCCATTTGCCGGGTTTGTTTCCCATCTTCAATACCAGTTCGCCGCCAGCCACGAGGTCTTTATGGCGCAGGGTGGAGTAAGGGTAATCCTTCCCGTTCAAAGTCGCCGACTGGATGTACCGGTTCTCGTCCGAGAGGCGTTCTGCTCGGATGGTAAAGTCTTTTCCGTCTTCCAGATGGAAGGTGGTTTCTTTCAGCATCGGGGCATGTATCAGATAATAGTCTTGTCCGGCATTGGGATAAAGTCCTGTCATGTGGAAGGCAAGCCACGAAGACATCGCTCCCGAATCATCGTTTCCGGGAAGTCCCATCGGAGAGTCGTTAAAGTGGGTGGTGATGATTTCGCGGATGCGGTCATCGCTCCGCCAGGGTTTCCCTATCCAGTGATACAGGCAGGGGGTAAGGAACGAAGGCTCGTTGTTCACATTATAAAAGCCTTTGTCGAAGAAGATGTCGAGGCGTTCTTCGAATTTCTCCTTCCCTCCGCATTGTGCGATAAGCCCCGGCACATCGTGAGGGATGCTGAGCGAGTATTCCCACGAGCTGGCTTCGTAGAAGAACATGTCCCACCACGGGGTGTACCACGGTCCTTCGAAGGTGACCGGTGTGTAGGTGTACGTAGGCTTCAGCACTTTCGAGTTACCGAAAGGTATCTGGTCGAGCCAGTTTCCCTCCTTGTCGCGCGGCATGATGAATCCTTTTGCCCCTTCGTGTTCGTAATCGCTTCGCCACAGGTTTTTCCAATTCTCCGATTGTTTCAGGTAGTGTCGGTAGAGGTCTTCTTTTCCCAGTCCTTTAGCTACCAGAGCAATGGCATAATCGCAATACGCATATTCTACGGTACGGTTTCCTGCACGTGGGATGCCGTGGGGGATGTAGCCCAATTCCAGGTAAGGCACCAGTCCGCCGCGTCCTTCCGCTTCCTGATTTCCTCCGGGCGGTACGGTGGCGTCTTGCAGCATCGCTTTCAGTGCCAGCTCATAGTCGATGCCTTTCAAACCCTTTACGAAAGCATCGGCGATGACGATTTCGGCGTTCGATCCTCCTTGCGTACGTCCGTTGGCATTTCCGCTACGTGCATCGGGCATGTATCCGTCCCGTTTATAAATGGTAAGGAGCGAGCGCACGATGTCGGTTTCACGTTGCGGGTCGATGAGGGTGATGAGTGGGGTAGAGGTGCGGTAGGTGTCCCAGATGGCGTAATAATCATCGTAATAAGGTTCGGGGTCGTTCCAAAGCGGGTTCTCTCCGGTGCGGTCTACGGGCATAATCATCGTGTGGTAGAGCGCGGTATAGAACATCCGCTTTTGCGCTTCGGGGGTATCGGGAGCGATTTCAATTGCCTTGAACAGCTTTTCCCATTGGACTAACAAGTCGTTATGTACTTTCTCGAAAGACCAGTGGGGAATGTAAGTATGGGCATTGTGCTTTGCCCGTTGGCTGCTCAGGAAGGAAATACCTATTTTCAGTTGTACTACCGAATCTCCTTCGCCAAAGCGGAGCAAGGAACCGGTCTTCTCATACGAGTCGAACTGGGAACGTTCATCGGTGATGTCGCTTCCTTTCCATGTACGGCACTGGGTGAAAGGCTTGTCGGTTTCGGCGTAAAAGTAAACCGTATAGGCACGCCCGTTGTTCCAGCCTCCCCGGATACGGGTGTAGCCGCTCACTTCATGGTCGGACAGGATTTCTATTTCTGAACCTACGAACTGTTGGGCTTCACGTGCATCGGGCACGGGGCTTTCTCCCAAGAAGAAACCGGCATCGATAGCCAATGATTTCAAGGAATCAGCGGGATAGGTGAAGCGGTAGAACGAAGCCCGCTCCGTAGTGGTGATTTCCGTACGGATGCCGCTCTGCTTAAATCGGGTATCGTAATATCCCAGCCGGATGTTTTCGTAAGCCCGATAATCCAAGTGTTGGGTTTGGTCCATTCCGTTGCAGAAAGGCGTCACTAAAATATTCCCATACTTGGGACCTCCTCCGGTTCCGCTTACGTGTACTTGCGAGAATCCGTCCACCCGTTCGGGCATCGGGAGCCAGCCGCTATTTGGAGAGGGAGTACAGTCAGGCGAAGGTTTGACCATTCCATAAGGGCAAGACGGGCCGATAAATACCCGTCCCAGTCCTTCCGACCCGATGCGCGGGTCTACATAGTCGGTCAGTTGCGTTTGAGCGGAGGCGTATAGCGTCCCGCTCAGGCACAAGCCAAAGGCTATGCCCATCAGTTTTTGTAGTTTCATGCGGTTCTGAATTGATTTGTACAAAAATACGATTTTTAGTGTAGAAAGAAAACAAAAATGCCGGAGACTTTTGTCTGAATAAGAAAAAACTTGCGTTACAATCAATGTCGTTATGGCATGATTATAACGCAAGGTAGAAAGATGAGAGTTTCAATAAAGAAGCTGCATTAAGGCGTATCAATATCCGGCGTTTTGATTCCAGTTCGTATTGGCATTCAAAACGTCTTGCGGAACAGGGAATATGCGATGGCTTTTATCGAAGTTAGCATTCGGAAAACCTTGTCTGTGGAAACCATATTCGCTTTCGAAAGTTCCGAAGCGGATCATATCATTTCTACGCCAGCTTTCATCGAAGAATTCACGTCCACGCTCGTCCAACAATTCTTCCAAAGAAGGTTCGTGGTCAAGCAAAGGTGCGTTTACATACTCTCTAATCTGATTGAACAGCGATTGAGGAGTATCTTCACCGGTAGGGGTAGCACCTCTTAAAATAGCTTCAGCTTTAGTCAGAAGGATGTCGGCGAAGCGGAAGATAGGGACATCATTGCTTTGGTTACGGCTATACTGGGAATATTCGTTGGGGTTGGGATAGAACTTGATAGAACGATATCCTTGGCGCCATCCGTTGCCATCTGCGCCAGCGTTGAGCTGTTCTTCCCCTCCTTCTTTCAACGTAATGGTCTTAGTAAACTCAAGCTGTACATCATTATATATATAAGGTACATCTGTAGCTTCTCCTGTGAGCGGGTCATGTACAAACACTGCACCTCCCAGTATGGCATCGTTACGGTCATCTCCTTCCAAGGTGAACAGGTCGGCAAATTCCGGATTCATGGCTACGATACCTGCGCATGAGTTTGTCATTTCCCCACCGTAATAACCAATCGGTGAACCATCGTCTATTCTGCGGAAAGTACGGTAGCGTCCGTAGAGCAATCCTTGCGCATTGATGCAATCGTAAGGCATAGCATAGATAAAGTCGGCAATCTGTACGCCGTTGTCGTACATGAATTTGCTACGGTATTCATCGTTCAGATTAAAAATGCCGCTGTCAATGATGTCATCACAATATTTTACGCAGTCGTTCAATTTGCTATTCGGAGTCGTTTCTGCATCATACGTAGTCACATCGCCACAAGTGTACACCGCCCAGTTGATGTAAAGCTTAACTAGCAGAGCTTCTGCCATCCATTTGTTTGGTTTCCCGTAGGTAGATGCATTATTGTCTTCGGTCAGGTAGGGCAGGCTTTCAAGGATTTCTTTTTCGATGAATTCTGCCACTTCCTTGCGCGGACTGCGTGAAATCGCTTCGTCTTCATCATATATCTTGTTAAGGATAGGCACATCGCCATAACTGTCCATTAGAATGAAGTGATAGAAAGCCCGCATCATACGTGCAGAAGCGATATACGAAGTGAACTGCTCGCTATTCTCTTCGGCCTCGAATTCGGCAATCAATTTATTACAACGGGTAATTCCGCTCGACAAATCGGTCCACCAGTTTAACGGGCCGTCTTCCGCTTTGAAGTTATGCAAGGTCGGATTTACGTTTTCAGCTCCGTCATAATAATCTCCGTCGAAACTAAGTCCGGTCGCTTCGTCTGAAGCAAAAGTTTGGTAGCGGTTGTAGCTGTTTCCTAAAGCACTGCGGAACGCATAGTAAACATCAGCCATTTTTGCGTCAAGTGCCACTTCCGATTCGGTCGGGTATTCCGTATATTGAGATTTAACTTCAACATCAAGGTCTGCACAGCTTGTGGCAAGCACCACAACGGCTGCGGCGAATGTGGTTTTAATATATGTTTTCATTTATATATTCGCTTTTTATTTTTAGAAATTGATTTTCATACCTACCATAAAGGTGCGTGTATTCGGATAGTAATTGTCTCTCCACTCGATACCGGGAGTGAGTCCTCCTAAAGCTACTTCAGGGTCGGTTCCCTTATATCCTGTAATAGTAAATACATTGTTGCAGGTTGCATACACGGACAGGTTGCTTACCCAGTCGGATATTTTTCCGAAGTTGTAGGCGAGGGTCAATGTGGAAAGACGCAGGTAGCTCCCGTTTTCCAGATAACGGTCGGATGCGTATTGAGAGTTTACATCACCGTAACGTTGGTCGGTAAGTGCTTCTTTCAAGACGTTTTTACCTTGAGTGATTAATGTTACCGAGTTGTATTGCGCACGCAGGGCGTTGAATATCTTGTTTCCTGCTACACCTTGGAAGAACAAGTTGAGTGACCAGTTCTTGTAAGTCAGGTCGTTGTTCCATCCGTATGTAATTTTCGGTTGTGCCGAGCCTGTCTTGGTTTGGTCTGTTTCGGTTGGTGTCGTTGTTGTTTCCCCGGTACGTTCTCCTGTTTCAGGGTCGTGTACGTAGAATTGTGAAATGCCGTCTTCATTATATCCTGCCCATTCGTAAGTGAAGAATTGTCCTATTGGACACCCTTCCATGATGCGTTGTATTTGTACACCGCTGTTTCCGGCAATGCCCGCATCGGCCAAAGGAATATAATTTACCGAATAGGTTTCATTGGAAATCTTTTTCACAACATTCTTGTTGTGCGAGAGGTTCAGCGTTGTACTCCATGTGAAATCTTTGGTTTGAACGGGCATGGCGTTGATGGTGATTTCAATACCTTTGTTGCTGATATCGCCTACGTTAGCCGTCATTATACTAGAAGGATAGCGGTTGGTTGAAACAGTATAATCCCAAATAAGATCGGAAGTACGTTTGTCGTAATACTCAATCGTACCGTTCAACCGGTTATTGAAGAATCCGAAATCAAGTCCGATATTGAACATGCCTGTGCGTTCCCACTTCAAGTCGGGATTTGCGTTTTTAGTAGCTCCTATGGTATGCATGTTCGAGGTGCTTCCACTGGGGTTGGTATATTGAAACCATCCTGATACGCCGTAAGTTTGAAGGGCTGTATAGGCATCAAATCCTAATGAGTTTCCGCTGACACCGTATCCGACACGGAGTTTCAGGTCATCGAATACATCCAAATCTTTGATGAAGTTTTCTTCGCTCAATCTCCAAGCGGCAGAAATTGAGGGGAATGTAGCCCAGCGGTTGTTCTTTCCGAATGCTGAAGAGCCGTCACGGCGGATAGTGGCCTGAATGTTATATTTGCTGTCGAACGAATAGTTTAAACGTCCGTATAAAGAAATCATACGCAAAGTAGATTCCATTCCGCTTTCCACTCCATTGATGCCGTCGATGACGTTAGCATAAGTCAAGTTGTAGTATTTTACAGCATCGTTATAAAAGTCTTTTACAGTAAGTCCGAAACCGTCGTTGCTGTTGGTCTCTTCCCATGAATAACCTACCATCACTCCAAGACGGTGTTTGTCGGCGATTGTTGTCTGATAGTTACCGTACGTTTCGAACACCTTCATATTGTTGAAGTAAGTGTTGCGTGTCGCTTCTCCGTTACTGTTTACAATCTGCGATTTGGTAGAGTGGTAAATACTTGTGACGTTTTGGTCGGTCATATACGAGAAGTTTGCACTCCATGTCAGTCCTTCGATGATTTTCAGGTCGGCTTTACCGGTCATTTGCATTCTACGGTATACCGTGTTTTGTATGTCTTCATTAATCATTGATAACGGATTATAATACTGAGTTACACCGTTCCAACGGAACCACGTTCCGTCTTCATTTTTAATTGGCTGGAGGGGTGAGTAATATACCATAGCGTCTGTAACACTTGCACCGGAACCACCTGTCGGAATTTCATTGCTTGTGGTTTGGCTGGCGTTTACACCTAAAGAAAGAGTCAGGCGGTCATGCAATGTGGTAGTCTGCCCGAAGGCTCTGGCTGTGAAACGTTCCATGTCCGAACCACGGATGATACCTTGATGGTTAAGGTAGTTCAGGCTGACGTTGTAGTTCGATTTAGCATTACCACCACTGACTGCAATGTTATGGTTGTGTGAGACCCCCGTGCGTTGTACTTCTTTTTGCCAATCGGTATTTGCACCTTCATCGCTGGTGAGCTCGAAGTTGTTGGCAGCAGCATAGTTGCGCAGGTCTTCTGCAGTTGCTAGGTCAAGGTCTTTGGCTACTTTCTCGAAAGCTACATAACCGTTGTAGCTGATGTGTGCCGCTCCTTCTTGTCCTTTTTTGGTGGTAATGATAATTACACCGTTAGCGGCTTTCGAACCGTAGATAGCTGTAGCTGTTGCATCTCTCAATACATCAATCGATTCAATGTCATCAGGTGATACTAACGACAGGTCTACACCGGGGACTCCATCAACGATATAATAAGGTTCCATTGCCTCTTCACGTATGGTTGATGCACCACGTAAAGTAATAGTGGGCGAAGCATTGGGGTCACTGCTTCCGGTTACTACTAGTCCCGGAACTTTCCCTTGGAGCATTTGTCCGGGTGATGTCATGATTCCTACGTTTAGGTCTTCTGCTTTTACTGTTGTAATAGAACTGGTAATGTCTTTACGCTGCATGCTGCCGTAACCGATGACTACCACTTCGTCCAATAACTGGTTATCCTCGCTCATCACGACATTGAGAGTGCTTGATTTCGCTTCGATTTCTTGGGTCAGGTATCCGATGTAAGAGAAGACCAGCGTCTTTCCTTGTTCTACTTTTATCGAATACTTGCCGTCGATGTCGGTCACATTGCCATTGGTAGTTCCCTTTTCAACCACACTTACCCCAATTAGCGGCATACCGGACTTGTCTGTAACGGTGCCGGTAATGGCGATTTGGGCAAATGCATACGTACTTACCAATAAGAAAACAGCCAAGGAGAAAAGCTTCCTCAGCCCGTGCCTGTTTGTAATAAGTTTGCTTTGCATAAGTTATTTGTTTATTATGGTTTAAATTCGTTGCAAAAGTAAAATAGCGGTTTTGCAGCGGTATTGCGTCCACATTTCGTTTGCATGCAAATCTTATTACAAACCTGTTAAATCGCTTTCTGAAGTTATGATATATAATTAAGGCAGAAGTAAGTGCGCAAGTTTATTGGCACGAACATATAATTATAGTTGTTTTATTTCATCTTGCGTAAGTTGTGTACATTGGGCTATGTCTTTTATGGAAAGTCCTATTTCTTTCATCTTTTTTGCAACTTCTTTTGCTTTCTTTTTTTCTCCTTCCGCTCTTCCTTCTGCCATTCCTTTCGCTTTACCTTCTTTGAATCCTTCTGTATGCCCTTAGTCCCAGCCTGTCTTGATAACACTGCGTTGGTAGCGTAAGGCTTCCATATCTCGGTAATAAGCACAATTTTATACCGCGCATGGTATATTTTGTTTTGGGACAAGAATGGAGGGAGTTTTTCTGATATGGAGAAATGAGGTGAAGAATGGAAAAGCCTTGCGCTCCATCCGGTGTCATCGCGACAGCGGATGCGGCACAAGGCAAAGGTTATGGTTTGGAAACTTAAAAATGAATGTTCAGGTTAATATCCCGGATTCTGTTCCCAATTTGTATTAGCGTTCAATACATTAATACTTAACGGCCACAAGCGATACTGCGGGTTAGAGGCATTGGGGTTGAAATCGTTTTTGAATCCCCAGTCGCGTTCGAAGTCGCCGAAGCGGATTAAGTCGTTGCGGCGCCAGTGCTCATCCAAGAACTCACGGCCACGTTCGTCCAAAATCTCTTGCAAGCTTGGGTCTCCTACAATTTGGGGAGCATTGACATACGCACGGATTTGGTTGAACAAGCTCATGGGGGTGTCGCCGTTTGTCGCTGTCCCGCCACGTACGATGGCTTCACATTTCATCAGGATGATATCCGCATAGCGGAAAATGGGGAAGTCGTTATCTTGATTGCGGCTGTATACATTATAGTCGTTGATATCCGGGAAGAATTTGATGGAGCGGTAACCTTGTGTCCATCCTTTTAAGTCAGCGCCGCAGTTTAAGTCTGCATTCGGAACTACCGGAGGGTCGGCGGTAAGGTCTTCTTTTAAAGTAATGGATTTGGTGAAGGTTACATTTTCGCCTCCATACGTGTTGCGTACACTCGTCGGCTCTCCTGTATTGTTATCGTATTGGTAAACATCAAATGTTTCCATACCGATATTTTCACCCGTACTTCCGGCGATTACATCATTCCGGCGGTCGCCCGGCAAGCAGAACAGTTCAACGAACTCGGGTGTCAAAGCCATATTGCCACCTACAGAATTGGTCATTTCGATGCTGTAAAAGCCATTGCTGTTCTGTCCGCGCCGCCAGGTTCGGAAGCGGGCAAAAGTCATACCTTGTGTAGTTACAGCATCAAAAGGCATGGCATAGATAAAGTCTTTGATTTGCGAACCGTTAGTGTACATGAACTTCGTTTTGTAATCATCGCTTAAATCGAAATTTCCTGACGCAATGATACGGTCGCAAGCGGCGATGCAGTCATTTAGTTTTTCATTAGGCGCATTTGCCGACCAGCTTGAACTGGTGACATCTTGGGTATATACGTTCCAGTTGATATATAGCTTTGCCAATAAGGCATCTACCATCCAGCGGGTAGGTTTTCCGTATGTAGAGGCGTCTACATTTTCATAACAATTGTCGCGGACCGCAAGCAGTTCCGACTCAATCCAACGGGCTACATCGGCACGCGGAGAACGTTCAATTGCTTCGTTATCATCCAATAAGTGGTCAATGATAGGTGTGTCGCCCCAATGTTCCATAATCATGAAGGTATAAAATGCACGGGCTGCACGTACCGGAGCAATTTCTGGGACATCTTCACCACCCATGTCAAAAATAATGCGGTTGCAATTGGTGATGCCTGTTTGCAGTTCATTGAACACGTCCAATTGGCTAGCTGAGTTGGTCGGGTCAATCATGTGAAGCGAGAAATTTGCCATATCGCGGTTGTTCAAATAATCAGTATCAAAACTGACCGCCGTGTATTCATCGGAGTTACAGGAAACGCCTTCATCGAAACGTCTGCCGATAGCGGCACGGAATGCATAAAATGCATTGTTCATTTGTGCTTCGTAGGCGATTTCTGAATCAGGAAATTCGGTATATTGTGATTTGATATCTACGTCAAGGTCAGTACAACTGACACTTGTAAGTGCCAGAAGGGCGCCGGAAATAAGAATATGTTTTGTTTTCATAATAGTCTGTCTGTTTTTAAGTTAGAAATTCACATTTACACCAACCATAAATGTACGGGTGCGTGGATACGTGGCATTACGCCAGTCGATTCCGGGAGCCAAGCCTCCAAGGCTGATTTCAGGGTCAACGCCTTTATATCCGGTAATGGTGAAGACATTGTTGCAGGTTGCGTAGAGTCTCAGGTTATTTATCCAGTTGCCCAGCTTGCCGAAGTTGTAGCCTAATGTCAGTGTCGACAAACGGAAATACGAACCGTTTTCAAGATAACGGTCTGAAGGCGCATGGGCGCGGGAGTCGTTTGCATTTTGACCGGTTATGGCTTCTGCTAATGCGTTTTTCCCATTGGCTATTTGACCGGTGTTGTTATAATAGGCGCGTGTAGCATTAAAAATCTTGTTTCCTGCCACACCTTGGAAGAATGCAGTCAGTGACCAGTTTTTCCAGTTCAGCTCATTGTTCCAGCCGTAAACCAATTTCGGCTGTGCGGAACCGGCTTTGCGACGGTCTTCATCGGTAGGAGCATCGGTTGTGCCGATTAGATTGCCTTCAGCATCATAGTCATTGAATATAGAGCCTCCGTTTTCGTCATAACCAGCCCATTCCCATAAATAAAATTGTCCGATGGGAGAACCTTCCATGATGCGCTGTACGTTTGAGTTGGTATAACCTGCGATATCTGTATTGCCTTGGTCGATATAGTCTACCGAGAATGTTTCGTTAGAAAGCTTTTCTACGACATTCTTGTTGTGTGAAAGGTTAATAGAAGTACTCCAAGTGAAGTCTTTGGTTTGTACCGGAACAGCATTTAACGTAATTTCGATACCTTTGTTGCTGATGTCGCCTACGTTAGCGGTCATCCAGCCGTATGAATACCGGTTGGTAGAAACCGGATAATCGTAAATCAGGTCGCTGGTTTTCTTGTTATAGTATTCGATTGTACCCGTCAGGCGGTTATTGAAGAAACCAAAATCAATACCGATGTTGAACATGCCGGTTTTTTCCCATTTCAGGTCTGGGTTCGAGTTGCGCGTTGCGCCCAGAATGCGATAATCGGCAGAGGTGCCGCTTGCGTTTACGTAGTTAAACCAGCCGGTCGAGCCATATACTTGGTGTGCATAGAAAGCGTCAAACCCTAACGAGTTACCGCTGACACCGTAACCGATGCGGAGTTTTAAATCGTCGAAAATGTCTTGGTCTTTCATAAAGTCTTCTTCAATAATGCGCCATGCGGCGGATACGGAGGGGAATGTACCCCAGCGGTTATTGGCTCCGAATGCGGAGGAACCGTCACGGCGTACAGTCGCTTGCAGCAAGTATTTGCTGTTAAAGCTATAGTTGACACGTCCGTAGAACGAAATCATGCGCAAGGTTGAGAGCAGGTAATTGTCGTTTACATCGCTAATGTCGCTGATGGAAACATTGTTCGCCATTGACATGTTATAATACAGTAAGTCATCGTTGTAGAAATTATAGACTTTGGCACCGAAGCCATCATTATTGTCCGCTTGTTCCCAAGAGTAACCCAACATGACTCCTACTTTGTGCTTGTCGGCGAAGGTATGGTCCCAGTTGATGTAAGTTTCCATTTGTTTGCGTACGTTTTCTACTGCCATACGCTCTGCCTGGCCATGGCGGGATGTTTCCAACTGAGATTGGGTGCTGTTGTAGTTGCTGTAGATGTATTGCTGGTTTTGATAAGAGAGGTTTAAGTTCCAATCCAGGCCGTCAATGATATGTAAGGTCGCTTTGGCAACGCCTTGCAACAACTTTTCTTTTGTCTTGCGGATGTCTTCGTTTGCCATTGAAACCGGATTGAAGTTTTGCGAGATTTGCAAGTTGCTGTACCATGAACCGTCGGCGTTCTTGACAGGAACCAGCGGGCTGTAATAATACATGGCATCCAATACGCTTCTTCCTTGAACACTTTCACCTCCGTTGCTAATCGGACCGCTGGTGCTGTTGCGTACACTTGCGTTCAAACTAACAGAAATATCCAAACGGTCGTTCAATGTCTTGGTCTGTACAAATGAACGTGCGGTAAGCCGGTCCATATCAGTGCCTAATACTACCCCTTCGCGGTCTAAAAAACTGATAGATGCGCTGTATTGCGTTTTTTCATTCCCGCCGTTGATAGATACATTGTGGTTGTGGCTGAATCCGGTACGGAGTATTTCGTCTTGCCAGTTGGTATTGGCTGGGTTATTGGCGTCATAATAAGGTGAAAGGTCGATGTTGTTTGCGCTTGCATACGACAATAGTTGGTCTGCAGTCATCATGTCCAGGGTTTTCATCGTATGGTCCCATGCCACATAACCGCTATAACTTACGTTGGTACGCCCTTCCTTATTGCCTTTTTTGGTAGTGACGATAATTACGCCGTTGGCAGCTTTTGAACCGTAAATGGCTGTAGCCGAAGCGTCACGCAATACATCGATGCTTTCGATGTCTTCCGGCGCTACCAAAGACAGGCTTACGCCCGGGACGCCGTCAATGACATAGTAAGGCTCCATGGCTTCGCCTGCGCGCAGTGAAGAGGCACCGCGAAGTGAGATGGAAGCTGCACCGTTCGGGTCGCTGGTATTTGCGATAGTCAGACCGGGCACTTTTCCTTGCAGCAATTGTGCCGGAGTGGTGTAGACTCCTACGTTCAGGTCTTCTGCCTTTACCGAAGTAATAGAACTGGTCACATCCTTGCGTTGCATGCTGCCGTAACCGATGACGACGACTTCTTCCAAAGACTGTGCGTCTTCTGCCAGCATTACGTTGATGGTGTTTGAATTGACTTTGATTTCTTGCGAAATAAATCCGATGTAGGAAAACACCAATGTCTTGCCTCGTTCTACATTGACGGAGTATTTCCCGTTTACATCGGTAATGTTACCGTTGGTTGTTCCTTTTTCCACTACATTTACCCCGACTAAAGGCATTCCGGATTGGTCTTTGACCGTTCCCGTAACTGTGTTTTGGGCAAAAGCACAGGTACACACGAAGAGAAAAACTGCGAGAGAAACGAGTTTTCTCTGCATCCATTTGTTAGTTGTCTGTTTGCTTTGCATAAATTATTAGATTTTAGTGTTTGACTTAACATTGCGAAATCGCAACGTTTCTTTACACAACGAAGTTATATAAATATTTCTGTAAAATTGCAACATGTATTACAAAAATGTTTCCGCCATGTTTGATAACATAAAAATAATGGCGAAGATTTTTCTTCAACCGGGTCGTGCGGCTTTCTGTCCCTGCTTGTGCGGGAGGGCAAGTGCGGTCGTTTTTAAGACAGATGAGGTTGCTCCGGCAGACAAACCTGCATTCTCAGCGAGTTTTTACATGCTGAAACCTTGGTTTCAAGGTGCTGAAACTTTAGTTTCAATTCGCTGAAACAACAGTTTCAGTTAGCTTAAACAAACGTGAAACTATGTTGCCTTGCGGAATGCGGCTGTATGCTGCTGGAAATAAGTGCGTTATGGGTTGTCTCGACATCAGGGCGAACTGCTTTACGAGGCGCGTTTTTCCGCCTTGCTTGTTATGCGGAGGGTTGCCAATGTGAGCCAGTAGTCGGGCATCGTTGCATGACAAATAGGGAAATTCCTATCGGGAAATAGGGATTTCCTACTTGCGGAATGCAGGAATCTTGTTAACTTTGTATTGCCGCAGAAGGCATTATATAATAGTAGGTATTAAAATGGTATGGATATGAAAACAAGATTAGGAATTTTGTTGTTGACAGCTTGCATGCCGTGGCTGGCTATGGCACAGAATGACGACCTTTATTTTGTTCCGAAGAAGGAAAAGAAGGCGGAAACGAAAACCGAGGTGCGTCAGGTGACGAGGCAGACAACAACGACTACAACTACAACGGCATCGGTTTCTCCGGGCACAACGGTGGTGGTAAAGGACGTGACGGGGAAAACGCGTGACATTGATGAATACAACCGCCGGTATACATCGAGAGAGAATACGTTCAGCATGCAGAACGATACCTTATACATAGAAGAGAAGCCCTATGGAGAGCGGGGCGAGTGGGTGAACGGCTTCGAAGGCTCGCAGGACGATTACGAATACGCCATGCGTATCGTCCGTTTCCGTAGTCCGGCGTATGCCATTCCTATCAGCAGCCCGCTGTATTGGGATGTGGTGTATGGCGCGTTCCCGTCGTGGGACTGGAATGTGTACGATGACGGACTGTATGCGTATGTCTTCCCGACATATACCAATCCGCTTTGGTGGGATTGGCGCTGGAACTGGAGTATAGCCGGTCCCCGTTGGGGATACGGTTGGGGATGGTACTCGCCGTGGTATTATGGCGGTTGGTATTCTTCGTATTGGTATGGCGGTTACTGGGGCGGCTGGTATGCCGGCTATTGGGGACCGTGGCATCATCCGTATCCGTATTGGGGAGGCGGATATCATCACCACTATCGGGGATTTACCGATTATCGCCCCACACGTTATATGACTTCGGGCGGTTCGTATACGCGTAATTCTTCGCGTTATGCCACAAGCGCTTCGCGTGTGACGAATGGGAACATAAGCCGGGCAAGAGGAAACAGTGCTGTGCGGCGTTCTTCTATCGGAAGAGTCGTGCAAGGTTCCGGAACGCGTGGCGAAAGCCAGTCCGTTCGTCCGGGAAGAGCGGTCATACGTGGAAACAATGCTGCTGGAACTGTGCGTTCAGGTTCACGCTCGCAAGGCGTATATACGCGTCCCAGCCGGAGTGTAGACCGCACAGGTTCTTCGTATAACCGTCCGAGCAGTACACGCCGGAGTGTGAATTACAACAATAGCAATTCATTTAACCGTAATTCAACGACACGGAGCAATAGCTTCAACCGCAGTTCGGGCGGAAGTTTCAACCGTAGCAGCGGTGGAGGTGTTAGCCGTTCTTCGGGTGGCGGAGGTCGCAGAAGATAAGCTATAGGTAATAAAAGGTATATAAAGGAAGCAACAAAGATGAAAGCAAAGATAATTTCTTTTGGAATATTGGCAATGGCTGCTTCTGCAGCTGTTGCCCAAACACAATATGATGCCGTCCGTTTCGGCACGGGAGAACTGAACGGAACGGCGCGTTTTGTAGGTATGGGAGGCGCGATGAGTGCCTTGGGCGCAGACATATCGACTATGGGGACGAATCCGGCAGGTATCGGGATGTTCCGTAGTAATGATGTCTCTGTCTCGTTCGGATTTAACAAGAACATGACGGAGAGCGATTTTGGCGGGTCGGTCATGAAAGACGACCGTACACGGGCTTCTTTTGACCAAATCGGCATTGTATATAGTATGAAAATCGGAAACCGTACTGACTTGCGTTACCTGAACTTCGGTTTCAACTATCATAAGCTGGCTAATTTCAACCGCCAATTCTCGTCGGGAGGCAATCTGAACGGTGCTTCGATGAGCTGGCAGATGCAAGATATGATGTTGAACTCCGGCGATGTCTATTCGCAGGAAACTTTCAACGACCTGCTTGATAACGATAATCCATACCGTTCGGACGCTTTTCTGTATACGCCTTTCCTGAGTATGATGGGAGCACGCACAGGTTTAGTGAGCAGCTCGGGCGATTTTGGAGATACCAGCGAGTTTTATATGATGGGCTGGAACGGTCAGAACGGTCAATATTACAGCCGCGAGGAAGGCGGCATCAATGCATACGACTTCAATGTGTCTTTTAACGTGAAAGACCGTTTTTATTTTGGTTTGACTTTAGGTGTTTATGATGTGAATTATCATCGCTATTCTTCGTATGCCGAAACGATTGTGGATGATTACGAAGCGGATAACGGAGGGTTTACACTGAATAATTGGTTTGATACGGAAGGTACGGGATTTGATTTGAAATTCGGAACCATTATCCGTCCGTTCGAGTATTCTCCTTTCCGTATAGGTCTGGCAGTACATACGCCGATATGGTATGCCTTGTCAGACACGTATACATCAACATTAGGCACCAATGTATTGGCTATGCCTGAGGATTATAGCGAGAATTTGGGCGAGTATTTTCCCTCGGGAGCGTATGGATGGGATTATTTGTTGAATACGCCTTGGAAGGTGAATGTAAGCATGGGTACAACTGTGGGTACCGTGTTGGCGCTGGATGCGGAATATGAATATGCGAATTACGGCGCATCGAAATACAAAGACCGTGACGGATATGAACTGGCTTCTTCGAATGAAGCGGTCGACAAGTATCTGAAGAGCACGCATACGGTACGTGTCGGTATGGAGGCGAAATTGACACCGAAGTTCAGTTTCCGTGCAGGATACAATTACATGACTTCCCCGATTAAGGATAATTCGGCACGTTATGTTCCGAGCTTGCCGACGAATGCGGCGGATCAGATTGTTTACGATGTGACCCGTACAGACCCTGAATATCATAACTTGAAAGCCCGCAATACATTGACATTGGGTTTAGGCTATCGTGGAAATCTGTTTTATTGCGACGTAGCTTATAAATATGATTTCTATAAATCGGATTTCTATATGTTCGATGACTATCGTTTTTCGGATGACGGCAATTCGATTGTGGGACGTAACCAGCCTGCAGAAGTGAATCATGACCGCCATCAGTTGCTCTTTACGTTAGGAGTAAATTTCTAACAATATTTCTTGTTATGGAGTTATATCACGGAAGCTATATGGCAATACCTTCTCCCGAAATCGTAAGAGGTAAATTTACGAAAGATTTCGGGGAAGGATTTTATTGTACAGAATTGAAGAGACAAGCAGTAAAATGGGCAAAGCGGTATGATACGCCAATAGTGAATATGTATGATTATCATAGGAATGACGCTTTGAAGATTTTACAATTCGACGGTATGACAGATGAATGGTTGGATTTTATAGTTGCTTGCCGAAGCGGAAAGCCTCATAACTATGATATTGTGATAGGTGCAATGGCAAATGATCAGATATATAATTATGTGGCAGATTTTATGAATGGTGTTCTTACGAGAGAGCAGTTTTGGGTATTGGCAAAATTTAAATATCCTACGCATCAGATAAGTTTCTGCACATGGGATGCTTTAAAGTGTATTACTTATAAAGGTTATGAGGAGGTAAAGGAATGAATGGTAGGGAAGATCGCAAGCTGAATGATTTGTTTTTCGTGTGCAGCTTGATTGAATATGTAGCACGAAAGACGAAGAATGAGCGTAAGATAATCGTAAATGCTTTGGGACATACAGGGCTGGAACATTTTTATGATTTGGCTGAGGTTTACCATTGTGAGAATATTGATAAAGTGACAAGCGAAATAATAAATAAATATCATATATCCATCGGGAAATATGACAATGTGGCTAAAGCGGAAGACAATGTGCCGACACATTGGGATATAGGAAAAGTGATGCAACGGTTAGTGTTGAAAGTGTCGGAAGAATCTCATAAAGACATTATCAGTGCACTTATTGAGGTCTACAATTCGTGGATAGTTCCTAAGATAGATAATTATAACAGCTCGATGTATTACGAGAATACGAGTTATCAGTATGCATCGTATTGTGCGGGAAGAGCTTTATAGGATTAAATGAATTGAACACAGAGACACAAAGGGACAGAGGAAATATTTAAATTATAAAACTCTGTGCCTTTGTGTCTCTGTGTTTTTTAGTTATTCTTTTGCCGAAAACCGAATTACGATGAATGAGTAAGGCGGTAGGGTGTAAGATAACTTGTCACTGGCTTCTAATGCCTTTTCTACCGGTTTGGCATTCTGGTCGTCAGGGTCTCCAGAGAGAACGGTTACTTTGGCTTGCTTGTCTTTGGCGTCTGCCGGAAGATTCAGTTGGGAGTTGACAGCTGCGGGAAGCAGATTAACTAACTTGATGATTAAATCTCCGGTTTGGCTGTCACGCACGATGGAAGAAGCGATTCGGCTGCGTACATCGTTCCGGTTGTTATCAATTTTACTTTCGGCAGGCAGGTAACGGTCGCCTGAGTTTTGACCATACAGCAATTGGGTATAATATCCTACCGAGGGTTTTACTTCTTTGTTGTTGAAGTAAATCAGGTCCGGGTTCCATTGCGTGTAGCCTTCTTTCGCCAATAGCGGTGCATACGAAGTCATCAACACCATGTCGCCGTTTCTTTCTACAGCAGTCAGATACAGGGCTTCTGCCAATGCGGTTTCAATATTATTGGGACGTCCGGGCAAGTGGGCAGCATATTCGCCTAAATAGACTTTCGATTTCGAGCGGTCGTATTTGTCGTAATAGTTCTGATTGTAGATAAACCAGCCCGGTGTATTGTAATAATGCTCGTCGACCATTGGCACGTTCAGGCGGTCTGCCAAGTTCCAGCCTTCTTCGTAATCTGTTCCTTCATAGAACGGGCCTACTGTGCCGATAACCGTAATTTCGGGATGATGTTTCTTAATGGCATCATAAATCAAGGTGAAACGTTCTTCGAAAACATCGGTTATCAGGTCTTCATTTCCTATTCCGATGTATTTCAGATTGAACGGTTTCGGGTGTCTCGATTCTGCACGCAGTTTAGCCCATTGGCTTTTCTTCGGGTCACCGTTGGCATAGTCAATCAAGTCGAGGATGTCTTGAATGTATGCGTCCATTTCTTCCATTGGAATACCTCCCTGTTGTCCTCCGCTCAGCAATTTGCCCGGAATGCATGCCGAGTTTTGGCAAGGCACACCTGCAGCGATTACCGGTAAAGGTTCGGCACCGATGTCTTCGCAGAACTGGAAGTATTCGAAATAGCCTATTCCCATGGTCTGATGGTATCCCCAAATGTTTTTCATGGGCTTGCGGGTTTCTAATGGACCTACCGTATTTTTCCAGCGATAGATGTTTTCCAATCCTTGTCCATGCGAAGCACAACCTCCGGGGAAACGTACAAAGCGCGGTCGGATGTCTGCAATGGCTTGTGCAAGGTCGGGACGGAGTCCGTTCTTATGCCCTTTGAAGGTATTTTGAGGGAAGAGTGAAACCATGTCCAAGTCGTATTCTCCTTCTGTCAATAGGCTTATGCCCAATGTGGCAGCATCGGCAGAGGCTTTTGCCTGTAGGGTTGTAGAAACTTTTTTCCAGTCTTTAGAAGATATGCTTACCGTTTTGTTAGCAAGTACAGAGCCGTCAGGACTGTATAGGCTGATTTTTGCCTTTCCGCTTTTCCCGGCTGTGCGGGCGAAGAATGAGAAATCGTATTTCTCGCCTTCCTTAATGACCATGCCGTCAAATCCGGTATTGCTCAGTTCCGCTCCGGCTTGGTTTACTTTCAAGGATAAGTAGTGCGAGTTGTTTGGATGAATGGGAGAGGAGGTTTGTATGCTCATTTCCGCTCCTTCGCCTTTCAAAGACCAGGCATAAGTAGGTCCCCATTCTTTTACCCGATGGTTTTCTCCTGCTACATATTCGAAGTCGCGGTTTTGTACCAGTTCGGCATACAATCCTCCGTCTGCTCCATAGTTGATGTCTTCGAAGAATACGCCGATGAGCTTATCACTTATTTCTTTTTCTTTTTCTGGTTGTACGGTCAGTTCCAGATTCACGGGTTGAAGGCCGGAAAAACGGGTCTTGTCCTGATCGGTTTGTTCGTTAAACAACAAGTTCCGGTATTCGCAGCTTTCGGCAAACCGTTGCAACCGTTCCACATCGTGCCAGGCGGTTTTTTGCGATGTACCTTCTTCGGGCATGTTATTTATCTTCTCGGTCTGTTGGGGATATTTGCTCCACGACTCGGATACGTATTCTTTGAATTGTGTATCGGTGAAGTAAGTTTGCCTTTTCCAGTTCAACAGGTCATCCGAAGCGGCATGCGCGAATTCTTTTCCATTGCCATTCAGTTGCCAAATGCAATGCCATACGCCTTGTGCGTCGCGGTACAGTTCGGGTTTTATCATCCGTTTTTCTTTTCCCCACGCTCCGTAATCACATTTGACGTATCCGTGTCCGTTCCCGATGCTGAACCATTCTTCTCCGTCTCTGCTCCAGGCGAATTTCAGTCCGCTTCGCCCTTCGTCCGGTGTAGTGGCATACGAGAACAGGTAAATCGAGTCGGGTTGGCTTAGTCCTACTTGTGCGGATGCCTGTACAGGCACAAGTCCCATGCAGGCACAATATGCTGCAAGCTGTATAAAATGTTTCATGTTTCAGATTCTTATTTGGTTAATGTCACGCGTTTGATGGTTCCGTCTTCATTGAACTCAAGCCGGTCGATGCAGACTTCGCGGTGTACGCCCGGACCTTTGTCTTTATCCAGATAATTCTTGTTGATGCGGTGGTAGACGATGTACCATTCATCGGTGCCGGGTTTGCGTATGACTGAGTTATGTGCCGGTCCGTAGATTTCTTTAGCCGGGTCTTGAATGGTTACGATAGGGTCTTTGGCTACCTTTATCGGACCGAGAGGCGAATCGGATGTGCCGTATGCCACATGATAGTTGGGCGAGCCGGTATCGTCTACCGACCATAAGAAGTAATAGGTACCTTTCCGATAGAACACATACGGGGCTTCGCGGTAGGCATAGTCTTTCAGGCTTCCGCCTTTGGGAGTCAACACCTTGATGGTTTCTTTCTTTACCGATACCATATCGCTGTTCAGTTCGGCTCCTGCCATGTAACCGTTTCCCCAATATATATAAGGAGTGCCTGTCATGGGGTCGGTAAATACATCCACATCAATTTGCTGCCCGTGTCCGGCAGGAGAATCGGTGATGATGGGTTGTCCCATGTCCTTAAACGGACCTGTGGGCGAGTCGGCTACGGCTACACCGATTTGTTTGCGCGAATTGTCGTTCGGGTTGCCGCTATAATAGAAGAAGTATTTGTATTTTCCGTCTATCAGTTTTTCTTCAATGGCGGGTGCCCATGCATTGCCGTTTGCCCAAGGAACTTGTGGAGAGCGCAGGTCGAGGATTACGCCTTCGTAAGTCCAGTCTTTCAGGTCGGGAGAAGAGAATGCCGTGAAATACCAGCCTCCCCAACCGGGCTGACCGTCGGTAGTGGAATAAATGTAATATTTATCGGTTTTCTTTGAATAAAGTATTTCCGGGTCGGCATGAAAACCGGGCAATACCGGATTCTGAGGCAATTCGCCCAGTTCCTCCGGCTTTCCCCATTTATCTGTAATGCGTTTCAGTTCAGCACGGGTAATGGGGATAACGGTTCCGTGGCGCGGATGGAAATCCATACTGACGGCATGGTCAATAACCTTGAAATGTTCCAGGTCGCTTGTCTCGGTAAACTGATAGGCACCTTTTATATATACGTCATACATCAGGATGTATTTGTCCTGTCCTATCAGTTTGAATGTGCCTGCACCTTCTACCGCTTCCTTGGTCTGTTGCTTGTAGTCGGGGCTTTCTTTCCATTCTCCTGAAGTGAGCGAGCGGGTAGTGGCTGTTTTGATGCCGTTTCCATGTCCTTCTGTTTTATAGAATAAATGGTACACTCCGTCTTTATAGACAATGTCTCCGTCAATGCAGGATTTCTTGTCGGCAGGAATAAATAAAGGTTTAGGTTCACCGGTCAGGTCGGTGAAGTCCTCGTTGGCGTATGCGTAATAAATAACGTCCGGTCCGCCTTCGTATTGCATGGACCAGTAAATCATGTATTTGCCTGCTTCTTTATCGAAGATGGTCTGAGGCGCCCATACACGTTTCAGTTTTTCTTGTCCTTTATAACGTTTCTGCATGTTGATGATGGAGTGCGACCAGTTGACAAGGTCGGTAGATTTCAGCATCACCAGGGCGCGGTTCGAATCCCATCCGTTATCCGATACCATATCGGTCACGACCATGTAGAAAGTCTTTCCGTCTTCACACCGCAGGATATGCGGGTCGCGTACGCCTCCGGTCGAACTGATGACTTTCGAGTCGAGCACCGGCTTGTTGCCGTTCAGTGCATAAAAAGAATACCCGTCCATACTGACGGCAAAACGTACCGCTTCTTCACTGATGTGGTTTCCGGTGAAATACGTGAAGAGATAGCCTACATAGTCTTTTTCTTCTGTTTGGGATGCCTGTACTGTAGACATTCCTCCCAGAATCAGTGTGATTAGAGTCAGGATAGTTGTTTTGCAATTCATGGTTTATTCGTTTTTTTGATTAGATTCGTTAATAGCTAAACAAAGATAAAAGATTATCCGTTACGGTGTATGCTTTTTCGGCTTTTTGATTGGTTTGTCATGCCAAATTGACCGATTTGTTCCTATTGGGACGAATCTTTTTTCATTATCTTTGCGAACGAGAGAGGCTACGGCTCTATTGAAACTTATTTGTTAACTTAAAAAAAGAAATGTATGAATAAATGGTCAACCATTGGCGTATCGCTTCTGCTTTCGTTCGGGGCGATGGCTGGCTTCCAGTCGTGTTCGCCAAAAACCGAGAGTGGAACATTTGAGGCAGGGAAGGGGGCTTTCCTGCTCAACGGAGAGCCTTTTGTAGTGAAGGCTGCCGAGTTGCATTACCCGCGTATTCCGCGTGCCTATTGGGAGCATCGCATCAAGCAATGTAAGGCTTTGGGCATGAACACGATTTGCCTGTATGTTTTCTGGAATTTCCATGAAGAGAAGCCGGGAGAGTTCGACTTTACCGGGCAAAAGGACTTGGCTGAGTTCTGCCGCCTGTGCCAGAAGAATGATATGTATGTCATCCTTCGTCCCGGTCCGTATGTATGTGCCGAGTGGGAAATGGGCGGTCTGCCCTGGTGGCTTTTAAAGAAAAAAGACATCCGTTTGCGTGAGGACGACCCGTATTTCCTGGAACGTGTGGCTATCTTCGAGAAGGAAGTTGCCAATCAGGTGGCTGGATTGACCATACAGAAGGGCGGTCCTATTATTATGGTGCAGGTAGAGAATGAATACGGTTCGTATGGCGAAAGCAAGGAATATGTAGCCAAGATACGCGACATCGTGCGTGAGAACTTCGGCGATGTGACTCTCTTCCAATGCGACTGGGCGTCTAATTTCCAATTGAATGCGTTGGATGACCTTGTATGGACCATGAACTTCGGTACAGGCGCGAATATTGACGAGCAATTCGCTCCATTGAAAGAAGTGCGTCCGGATAGCCCCTTGATGTGTAGCGAGTTCTGGAGCGGATGGTTCGATAAATGGGGAGCTAATCACGAGACCCGTGCGGCAGATGATATGATTGCAGGTATTGACGAGATGTTGTCGAAAGGCATTTCATTCAGCTTGTATATGACCCATGGAGGTACCAATTGGGGACACTGGGCAGGTGCTAACTCGCCCGGATTTGCGCCGGATGTGACTTCGTATGACTATGACGCACCTATCAGCGAATCGGGAAAGATTACGCCGAAATACGAGAAATTGCGTGAGACCCTGGCGAAATATATGGACGGAAAGAAGCAGGCTAAAGTGCCCGATGATATCCCGACTATCTCCGTACCGGCTTTCGAGTTTACCGAAGTGGCTCCGCTGTTCGCTAATCTGCCCGAACCGAAGAGCGATGATACCATTCGCACGATGGAAGAGTACGATCAGGGATTCGGAAGCATTCTTTACCGCACAACTTTGCCCAAGATTGACCGTTCGGCTACACTTACCGTAACCGAAGCTCACGATTATGCACAAATCTTTATCGACGGGAAATATATCGGCAAGCTGGACCGCCGGAACGGGGAAAAGCAACTGGATATTCCGGCATGTGCCGAAGGCGCGCAATTGGATATCTTGGTGGAAGCCATGGGACGTATTAATTTCGGACGGGCTATCAAAGACTTTAAAGGAATTACCGAAAAGGTCGAATTGAAGAACGGAGGACGTACTACCGAATTGAAAGGCTGGAAGGTTTATAACCTGGAAGACCGTTACGAAGGGTATAAAGGTTTGAAGTTTGAACCGCTGAAGTCGGTAAAAGATGCGCAAGGCCAGCGTGTGCCGGGTTGCTACCGGGCTACATTCCACGTAGAGAAGCCGGGCGATACGTTCTTGAACTTTGAAACATGGGGCAAAGGCTTGGTTTATGTAAACGGATATGGCATCGGCCGTATTTGGGAAATCGGTCCTCAGCAGACGCTTTACATGCCGGGTTGCTGGCTGAAGGAAGGCGAAAACGAAATTCTTGTATTCGATATCGTTGGTCCGAAAGAAGCCCGTACGGAAGGATTGGAAGAACCGATTCTGAACCAATTGCTGGTGAATAAGCCGTTGACGCATCGCAACGAAGGTGAAGAGCTCCGGCTTGCGGGAGAAACCCCGGTATTGAGCGGAAGCTTCAAAGCGGGCAACGGATGGCAGGAAATGAAATTCGGCAAGCCGGTTTCGGGACGTTATGTCTGCATAGAAGCCTTGAATGCGCAAGACGGAAAAGACTTGGCATGTATTGCCGAAATGTATCTGCTTGATGAAAACGGAGAACGTCTTTCGCGTGAACCGTGGATTGTAAAATATGCGGATAGCGAAGATGTATCGCAAGTAAACCGTTCGGCGGATAAGATTTTCGATTTGCAGGAGTCTACTTACTGGAGTACCGAAGCCGGTTCGGCTTATCCTCATGCGGTTGTAATTGATTTGGGAGCGAAGCATACCCTGACTGCAATCCAATATCTGCCCCGCATGGAAAGCAATGTGCCCGGCGGCATCAAGGACTTTAAAGTCTATGTAAAGGAAGGAAATTTCAATTATTGATTTTTGTTTTGCCAAATGATGTGGCTATATGCGGGCGAAAACGCGTATAGCCACATCGGTAAACACAACCGCTCTCATCAGCAAACGTAACAGGCTGCATCGGATGATGCAGCCTGTCGCGTTTTTATCCGTTAAAGGACAAGCCTGTTGGACCGGTAAAATGTATCTGAATCTTACAGTTTGTTCAGAATGCGGTCCATTACCCAGTTGGTGGGAGTGGCACTCACGCCATCGCAGGTACAGATGGCTTTCCCTTGCAAGTGCTCCACTACAGCTTTGATTAGCGGGAGCTGTACGTAAGGCGGATTTTGAGGCAATATCTCTTCCCGTCCGCGCTCGGTATGCAGCCCGATAGGTTCGTAGGTGAAGACCGAGAAACAAATCATGCCCTTGTCTCCGATGATTTCGATGCGGTCTTCTTTGGCAGACTCGTGTGCCACAAAGCACCATGAACCCGAACCGGGCAATCCGGATTCAAATTTGAAGCAGGCGCTGATGGTGTCTTCTGCCTGATACAATCCGCCCCGGTTGCTCTTGTAGCCTTCGGCTTCCAGAATGCAACCGAACATTTCCTGCAACAAATCCAGCTGGTGAGGAGCCAGGTCGTAGAAATAACCTCCTCCTGCAATGTCGGGCTGTACCCGCCAAGGCAGGTTGGTGCTGTTATAGTCCAGGTTACGCGGAGGTTGTGCGAAACGGATTTGAACATTGATGACATTGCCGATTTCGCCTTCTTCTACCAATTGGCGCACTTTTTGGAAATAAGGCAAATAGCGCCGGTAATATGCCACAAAGCAAGGCACGCCGGTCTCTTGTGAGATACGGTTGATGCGGGCACAGTCTTCGTACGTGGCAGCCATTGGCTTTTCGATATAGACAGGCTTTCCTGCTTTCATCGCCATAATGGCGAATGTGGCGTGTGAAGAAGGCGGTGTAGCGATATAAATGGCGTTTACGTCTTCATCCCCAATCAGTTCTTGCGCATCGGTATACCAGCGCGGGATATTGTGCCGGCGGGCGTACGACTTCACTTTTTCCTCGTCACGGCTCATGACGGCAACTACTTTCGAGCCTTCTATCATGTTGAAGGCGGGGCCGCTTTTCTTTTCGGTTACTTCTCCGCAGCCGATAAAGCCCCAGTTAACAGTGTCTAATTGTATCATATTATAAGGTATATATCAGTTAAAATATTTTTGTTGCAGTTGGCGGTAAGCTTCAGTCTTGCTGAATTGGTCCAGCCAAAGGTTGAGGCTGTCGAGCAGGGCAGGAGCGTGTTTGTTTACGCCCCATGCATAAAATTGTGTGAAGCTTATGGCTGTGTTGATGTCGAGGTTGGGGAAGCGTGGCAACAACTGGCTGGCTATATTTTCATCGCATACGGCATAGTCGATGTCTTTTGCCGCTACCATGGCAAGCAATTGCTCGGGACCGTATTGGGCTACGTCTTCAATATAAATGGTATCGGCTATTTCATTCATCAGGTTGTGAATCCGGAGTAAGGCAGGGGAGCCTTTGATGACATGCAGCCTTTTGTGTGCCAAGTCCAGTTGGCTTTTAATGTATGTGCTGTCTTTTTCCCCTTCTTGCTTGCGTTGTACCAAAACTTGTTTGCTTAACGTCAAAGGGCGGGTAAAAAGCAAGGTGTCTTTTGATTGGGTCGTGACAACGGTGCCTGTAGCCAGAATGTCGTATTTCCCTTCGATTACTCCTTTTAGCCGTTGCTCGAAGCTCATTTCGGGAGTTATCTCTAACCTGAGTTTTTGGGCAGAGGCAAAAGCGTGCAGTAGTTCGTAATCAAACCCTTGCAGGGTATCATTGGTTACATGATAACTGATGGTGTTGTATTCTGTAACGGCACGCAATACGCCTGATTCGATGATTTCGGCATAGTTGCGTGGGCGGTAGGACGGTTTTTCTTCTTTTTGTGTATTGAATGCGATAATGCCTATAATAACGGCAAATGCTGCCATTCCATACTTGATCGTTTTTTTTCGCATAAGCTAAAGATTAATCAAAGAAGTTCCATGAAATGCCGATTTTAAACAAACGCGGATTCAATGGATAATGGGGAGCAAGGAAATAGCTATGTGCTCCTCGTCCTTGAATCAGGTTATACATCATCAGGAAGATACGGGTACGTTTCAGGTGCAGGTTAATATATCCGTTCAGTAGCGGATAATTCCCGAGTTTATATCGTGTCTCTTTGTTTTGCAGATAGAATTGCCCGATAGCCGGTGCGTAATCGGGTGCATAATATTCGGTAAAATAACGGACATCGGCACCCATTTCCACTTTCAGTACCTTTTTCGCCAGTCCGAAACTGAGGTAGAGGTTGTGGTAAAGTGTAAGTTTGGGAAGCGGCAGGATGTCCTGGTTGCTGGAGGTCTGGTAAGTCACTTCATTGTCAAGGTGCAGAATGCCGACTTTAAAGTCTTGGCGGAGCGAAGCACTGAACACCTGAATGCTTCCCGAATGTTGGGCTACGCCTACATTGTTCAGGAAAGAAGTGGACGTTTCCGAACCTTCCTCTCCACCTGTGGCTACCGATGTATTATCCAAGTAAGTATAGTTTGTGATATTCTCCACTCCTGCCTTCAATTGGGTGCGCCAGCGGTCAATGCTCAGTTTGCCTTCGATGCGGGTTCTCATCATTTTAGACAAATCGTTGTTGTCCCACCAGTAATGCTTCGAATGGAAATGGCGGTAATAAAAGGTCGGGTTCTGGTTTTTAATGAATGCGTTTGCCTCCAGGCGTACGGTGTCGTTAAAGAGGCGGAAGTTCATGTTTCCGTTTCCTTCTACCGAGAATGCTCCGGCGTCTTCGCCTATCAGGGCGAATTCTCCCGTTACGTTGTAATGGAACATCTTTCCTTGTTCTTTAATCAATTGTCCTCCTACCGAAATGACATTTTCAGTGTATTTGGTCGGAATGCGTTGCCCGGGTGTGCCTGTAATGGTATCGGTCATCGTAAACTGCCTGAGCTCATGGCTGATGAAAGCCGTCAGTCCGGCTTTTGCCCATTTATTGAATCCTTCACGGAGTGAGATGCCGAACGTGTTTTTTACCGCAAGGTAATTGGTTTTGTCCCGTTCCACGTCTGGCAAGAAGTTGTTCAAGAAGTATTCTTGATTCTGCTCTTCGTTTTGCGAGATGTACTTGCGTTTCGCTATATCTACTTTCAGTGTGTGCATAAAGCTGGTGACTGGCACAAAAACTTGCGTCACGAGGGTGTCGTTCTCATTCGGATTGTCACGGTAGAACCCGAGATTGTAACGGTGTGTCAGAAAAGCATGATATCCTGTATTATGGTTCCAAATATCAGTCAGGTTGGTAGGAATTTCACTATTGGCGTAGGTTCTTCCGCCTTCTGCCATATCAATAGGCGCACTGACATAGCGGTCATCGGTAATACCTCCGTTTTCAGCCACTTTCAGGTTGTCATTGATAAAGCTGAAGTGCATGTTGTATTTGTCGCCTAAATAATAGGCGAAAAGATTTCCGTTGAATAGCGCGGTGGATTGGTGTGCATATTTCCCTCGTCCGTACACGTAGTCAATATTGAAGCCGAATCCAAGCCGTTTATTGGCATTTACGGCAAAATAGGCTTTGAACCGTTCTTCTCCGTCGCGGCTGCTTCCTTGTTTATAGTAAGTCAGGTTGACGAAAGGGGATTTGGTATTGGTATAGGTTACGTCTTGCGGCTGCAGGACAGTGTAGTCGTATGGGTCGAAAAAGAAAAATTGGCTGGCGTCTTTCCGGTCGAAGTACACATGTGCGATACGTGGGGCACCCAGGTTTCCCAAATAGGTATAATGCCCGTACGGGCCTCCTGTATCGTTTGTGTTCTGAAAGCCATGCTGTAGTGTATCAACCGGCACTTCGGTGCGGTTGCCGAAGCGGGCGTCAATTTTCCACGAGGTCAGTCCTATCGGAATCGTGCTGGCGTCGTTGACAGCTGTTGTGTCTATCGGATTGCCATTGCGGTCGAATCCGTCTCTGTCTGTTCCTGAAGCAGAACTGCCGAATTGGTTCGATAAGGTGTTTTGTGCGGATATCGTTCCGCATATCAATGCTATGATTGCTGTAATAAGTATCTTCTTCATAATGGAGGCAAAGATACAAAAGAAAAACGAAATGCAAGATAAGTTGTGTATGGAGTTTATATTTATTAAAGGAGTGACGACGCAAAGCCACATCGTCACTCCTTTACTCTTGGAGAGTCACTTCACTTCCTTGATGATATCCATACCGATGTGGATAGCTTCTTCGTTCATCGGAATCAATTTGTGATGGCGTTCTGGCAAGGTCTTGTAAAGGGCTTTCACGACACTTTCTATCGAGACTATCGGACGGAGTTTCAATAAGCCTCCTAAAACAATCATATTGAATGTCTTTGCCATTTTGCGTTCGTTCGCTTCGTCCATGGCATCAATGCGGTAGACATGAATGTCTTTCCGTGTAGGAGGATTGATAATGCCGTATCCGTCATAAATCAGGATGCCGCCCGGTTTCACTTTGTCTTCAAATTTAGCCAAAGAAGGTTGGTTTAAGATAATTGCCGTATCGTATTTGCTCAGAATCGGCGATGAAATCCGTTCGTCACTAATGATGACAGTTACGTTTGCGGTGCCTCCACGTTGTTCAGGACCATAGGCAGGCATCCATGTAACTTCCTTGCCTTCCATCAGTCCGGAATAGGCAAGGATTTTTCCCATCGACAAAACGCCTTGTCCGCCAAATCCTGCTATGATGATTTCTTCTTTCATGTTGTTTTAAGTTTTTGAGTTCATGACTTAAATAGTCGTATCTTTCAAATCTCCCAGCGGATAGAATGGGAACATGTTTTCTTCCATCCATTTGTTGGCAGCTTCCGGAGACATCTTCCAGCCCGAATTGCAGGTTGAAACGATTTCTACCAAACTCGAACCTTTGTGTTGCATCGAGTTTTCGAATGCTTTACGGATGGCTTTCTTGGCTTTACGGATGGCTGCCACGTTTTGCACCGATTGGCGGGTCACGTAGCAGGTGCCTTGAAGCGTAGCGGCTATTTCGGTCATCTTCAACGGGTAACCGTGAATTTCCGGATTGCGTCCGTAAGGG
>ULRZ01048703.1_pt1 | contig 51249 bp, 86 predicted proteins | sample 1955861 | NCBI WGS metagenome assembly ULRZ01 (sample SAMEA4835694, study PRJEB28245) | human gut metagenome | biome: gut microbiome; material: fecal sample | place: Denmark | collected 2008 | reverse complement strand
TTGTCAAGCCGCTTGTAGACGCAGGAATACCGAAGCAAAGCATTGATGTGTACGAGATAGGCAAGATTTACGATTACAAGGCGTTCAAAGTATCACCTATCAAGTTATATCACAATGTGCAAAACTGCGGTTACAGAGTGTTTGCAAGCGGCGAAAAGGCTATATATGCAACAGATACAGGACACTTGCAAGGAATAACAGCAAAAGACTATGACTTGTATATGATTGAAGCGAACTATGACGAGGACGATTTAGAGCAGCGAATAATCGAAAAAACCGCCGCAGGTCAATATTGCTATGAACTGTATGTTGCTGAACGGCATTTGTCACATACACAAGCGTCGGAATGGCTAATGCAGAATATGAGCGCAAAGAGCGAGTATGTATTTTTGCACCAGCACCAAAGCAAGAAAAAGCCGCAGGACTGGGAGTATGCAGACACATAATGCGTCGTTTTGTTAGCAAAAGAAAGGAATTGATTAAATGAATGCTAAAAAATGTGATAGGTGCGGAAAACTTTATGAGTATGAAGAACCTAAACTTACAAAAATAGGAAAAATAGATACATACGGAATAGCGTGGGAACTCCATTGTTATAACTGTTTTATTGATTTGTGTCCTGATTGCTTAAATGATTTCAAAAAATGGTTTGAAATGAGGTGATAAAATGAACGCTGATAAAGAGGTTGTTAGTTTGCTAAAGGACATTAAAAAGCAAAACAACACAATCATTAAAATCTTAAAAAGAATTGACAATGGTGTTTGTGAAGCAAACGGCTATGTAAAAATAGAACAGGACGGTGAGAACGATTGAATTAACAGGCAAATTGATAGATTGCAATATTGATTTTGTATCAGGTCAACCGAAATTAACGCTTGCCGTCAATGAAAAAGACAACTTGCTGCAAGGCTATGATGATTTGAAAGATAAGGAATTATCAATAAAAATCACGCAGTACAGAAAGAAGCGGCCACTTGACGCTAACGCTTATTTTTGGGTTTTGTGTGGCAAGTTGGCACTTAAAACACGGCAAAACAAAACCGACATATACAAGCAGTTAGTACGAGAAATAGGGGATAATTTTGTAATTGTGCCTATAAGAAACGACGCTGTAAATAGTTGGTGCGAAAATTGGAGCGTTAAAGGTCTTGGCTGGATTTGCGAGTTGTTAGGCGATAGCAAAATAGAGGGCTATACAAATATTTGTTGTTATTATGGCTCGTCTACCTACAACACTGAACAGATGAGCGCATTGTTAGATAGCGTGATATTTGAATGCAAGGAACAGGGCATTGAAACAATGACACCTAACGAAATTGAAAGATTAAAAGCAATGTGGGGTGATAGCGATTAAAAGCATTATTCAAGACGATAAGAAACATTGCTTTATTTGCGGCTGCAATGGTAGTAGTGACCCGTTGGATTGTCACCATGTATATTCAGGGTTTAACCGTGACAAATCCGAAAAATACGGACTTAAAGTATATCTATGCCATAACAAATGCCATATTTTCGGGCGGCACGCCGTTCATAAGGACGCAAAGGTTAGCAATAAATTAAAGGCGCTTGTGCAGCAGAAAGCAATGGACTATTACGGCTGGAGCAAGGACGACTTCATAAGCATTTTTGGCAAAAACTATTTGTGAGGTGATGTATATGTGGGTAGTAAAACAATGCACCTGCGGAAGCAACGAATTTGAAACAGACGACGACACAACAAGATGTGCGAAGTGCGGCAGACTGGCACACTTTGCATATATTCCTGACAAAAAGGAAGAAAGCGAGAAAAAAGATGATTAACACAGTAGCACTAACAGGACGATTGACCTATGCGCCTGAACTCAAAACAACACCGAGCGGCGTTTCTGTTATTCGGTTTCAGATTGCCTGCGATAGAAATTATCAGGCGAAAGGACAGGAGCGGCAAGCAGATTTTATTGATTGCATTGCTTGGCGAAGCACCGCCGATTTTATTAGCCGATATTTTCACAAAGGCGATATGATAGGCGTTGAGGGCAGCATTCAAACAAACAACTTTACGGACAAAGACGGCAACAAAAGAAAGTCGGTTGATGTAGTCGCAAACAATGTTTCATTTTGCGGTGGCAAACAGCAAAGCAACGCAAATGCTAACTTGAATGTTGCGCCTGACGATAACAGCGACTTTGAGGAAATCGTGGACGCAGACGATACTTTACCCTTTTAAGGAGTGATAAAAAATGCTTGAATACTACTATAACTCAATCCCAGTAGGGCGAGAAAACGCCGTTACATATCCCGCACTATGTGCTCAATGGGGTATGAACGAAAGACAAGTACGGCAGAAATTGCACCAGTTGAGTATGTGGGACAGCGGAGACAATTTTGTTATTATTCGCAGCGGTCACGGCAAAGGATTTTACAAGACCGACGATATTAACGAAATCAAGCGCTTTAAGAAAGAGATTATGGCAAAGGCAAAAAGCAACTTTGCGCCGCTTGGCAAAATCAACAGGATTTTAAGCAACGATACGTAAGCATTGCAGACAAGCATTTTTAACAACCTTAAAGTAGTGAGATGTGAGCAAGGCAGGTATCAAAGTGAAGTTGTTGAGTATATGCGGAAGTTTGACAAGGCTTTTGATACACCTATGCTATCAAAGTTTGAAAACGGATTTTGTCTGCCTACACCCTACCAACTTATGAAACTTGCAGACTTTTACCATTGCAATCCGAGCGACTTAATCTTGATTGACAACAGCGTACTTGATATTTACGCATAGTGCGTCACTTTGTTAGCAAAGTCGGCGGATTTGTATTGACAGATAATCACTATTTTGGTATAATATTCTTGTTGGTACGATATGTCGGTATTGTTCAACACAAAATAGAATATTGTATCAACACAGGCGTATTGTTTGAAAGTGCCGACACACTTCAAACGGTACGCTTTTGTTTTGGAGTAAGACTATATGCTTGAAATAATTTATAGAATATACGAAGTTGCAGACGAAGAAACAGCCGCAAAAAATCGTGAAAAGGACTTAGATTTTGGGCTGTATTCATCAACAAGCAAAGCACAAAATATTGAGCTGCTTATGGATTGCCTGATATGCGATAGTAGAGAGCAATTCAAGGAGATAATCAAAAGTCAGTACGGAGAAAGCATTTCTTTTAGAAATTCTAAAAAGTTAAAAGCTGGTGACTTGTATTGCATTATCATTGGGGAACATTGCTACAAAACAGAGCGATATTTCAATAAAGTTACCTTTACTTGCGATTATTGCGGTGCGACAGTAGAGACATATTACGGCAATGCAATATATTTTACCGATTATGAAGTGCGACACGACTTTTACGGCATAGAGGAATATGGAGAAAAACGCTTTTGTTGTGGCAAGTGCAAACAAGCGTATGCGGAGAGGGAACGCCGTAAATTAAAGCCTGATGATGAACAAGAATTTTACATTCAAAGAGATATGTTCACAGAGGATATAGCGGGCTACATATACAAAATTTCAAAAAAATCAACGGGTGAATTTTATATCGGTCAAACTATGTATGCGCCCGTGTTTCGGTGGGGGCAGCACTTAAAAACAAATAGGTTTCCGATTGAAGACATAACAGATTACAAGTTTGAAGTTATAGAGATTGTACCGAGAACTGAAAATATCCTCGAAAGAGAAAAATACTATATTCAGAAATACTACCGAGAAAATCCCGAAAAGTCTTTGAATATAGCGTGTACCGCAAATATAAACACGGAACAAATACAGTTTAGTGAGGTGTAAACAATGTCGGAAGTTAAGTGGATAAAAATATGTACAGACATATTTAACGACGAAAAAATATTGCTCATTGAAAATATGCCCGAAGCAGACGGCATTATAGTTATATGGTTTAAGTTGCTTTGTATGGCAGGAAAGCAAAATAATTCAGGCGTTTTTATGCTGAATGAAAGAATTGCATATACTGATGAAATGCTGGCAACGATTTTTAGACGACCTATTAACACCGTAAGGCTTGCACTACAAGTATTTGAGCAATACGGAATGATTGAGATTGTTGACGGTGCTATAACTATTCCAAATTGGGAAAAGCACCAAAACTTAGACAAGTTGGAACAGGCAAAAGAAAAGAACAGGCAAAGGGTAGCAAGACACAGAGAAAAGCAAAAGAAACTTGCATTACAAGAAAAATGTAATGATTACTGTAATGATGATGTAATGCAATGTAACTCCGACAGAGAAAGAATAGAAGAAGATAAAGAGAAAGATATAGATAAAGATAAGAGGAAGAATATAGACTACGAACAAATCAAAGATTTGTACAACGATATTTGCATATCGTTCCCCCGATTAACCGTATTGTCTGACAGCCGCAGAAAGGCTATCAGAGCAAGATTGCATACATATTCCATTGAACAGTTTAAGCAAATGTTTGAAATGGCGGAACAAAGTGCATTCTTAAAAGGCGCAAACGATAGAAATTGGAGCGCTAATTTTGATTGGCTTATCAAGGACGCAAATTTTGCAAAGGTCTTAGAGGGCAATTACAGCGACAACACACATAGTGAAGCACAGCAAGGTTATAGCAAACAACAGCAAAGCGGCAATGTATTTCTTGATATTGCAAAAGAAAACGGACTTTTATAGGTGATACACAATGACACGAGACGAAACAATTAAGATGTTGGCGATACTTAAAGCAGCATATCCGAATAGCTATAAAGGAATGACTAAAGATGAAGCAAACGGAATGATTGCAGTATGGACTATGCAATTTGCCGATATGCCCGCCGATATTGTTTTAATGGCATTAAACAAGTTGATTAGTACAAGTCAATTCCCACCTGCAATAAGTGAGGTTAAAAAGAAAATCAGTAATTTGCACTGGGAAGCCTACGATATGATTAGCGATAAGACAACCGCTGCATTGTTGCAAGATGAAGAAATTGCAAAATATCAACGAATATATGAAATAACTAAGCGAATGAAAATAAACACGAACTTAGAGCCGACGCTAACGGAAATGATGAACGGCGGCACACAGAAGTATTTGAACGGATAGGAGAAAGGAAAACTATATGAGAAGTTGTGAAAACTGCCCGTTGCTGCATTACTGCTTGACGCAAAAGCACGAATGGGAAAGCTGCTTAGATATGGTGCAAAGATACAATGCGGGGCTGTTATTGCCGCCTGATAGATTGAGAGGTGAGTTTTAATGACTTGCAAGGACTGCAAGAAGTGTAACAACTGCAAAGACCCCGACAAGTCTTTCAAGTACGACGAGGACGGCGACAGCTGGGCTAATTGGTGTGATGACTTTGACACAATACACGCAGACAAAACAATCCATAATGGCGGACTTGTTGTAACTCAATGCGGTTACAATTTCCATATTTGGGTAGCTGACGAAAAGACAGGCAAGGCGCTTGCACATTTTGGCTGCGAAGAAGAAAAGAACGAAAAAGAGTTAGCAAAATTTGCTGACTTTGTGAAAAACAAATTGCCTGAATTTGTAGACAAATTATTAGAGGACGAGGAGGACGACGAATGACCAAAAGAAAGCGATTAAGAGCAATGACTTATAGAGAATTTTGTAAAAATTTCAATGGGTATTGCAAAGAATGTCCTTTTGATGGCGATTATAATTGTATTAAAAAAATAGATTATCCTTGTAAGCCGTATGGCAAATACATTTTAATTGAGGTGAAAGAATGAAAATTCCAAAATACATTGATGAAGCGTTACAAAAACGAACAAATGCGGCCTTCAAATTCATGAATTATGACTGCATTGTTTCGGATTTCATTGAAAAAAATGGAATTGAGCTCGACCCCATGCACTATGGATTGGGTTGTGAGTCTCTTTTGAATCCAGATAGTAGCGCAAACGCTGTGCGAGAAGCTATTTTAGCACATAAAAACAAGGAGAAAAAAGAATGACAAATTACGAGCGAATCAAAAATATGAGTGCTGATGAAATGGCAAAACTCGTTAACTCGATAGTTGCATATTGCTTCAATGATGAAGAAAATGCAGACTGTCTTCCAATTATAGAAAAATGGCTTAATAGTGAGGTGGAATAATGACAATAGAAATTCAAAATGCAGAATACCGTCCGTGTTTTGTAGATGGCAGAAAAGCATTATTTCATAGGTGGGCAGAAAAACAACAAGGAATATTAAAATTCACTAATGTTTGTAGTGCAGAGGTCATTGCGGAAATAAAAAGACAATATAAAACAAATGGAATAGTTCCGCCAAACTGCGAAATTGAAACAGTAATTGCTTGTTTAGGAATTGTTGAATTTGAGGACGGAGCAGTCGCAGAAGTCGAGCCGTCAAAGATTAGATTTGTTACAGGCAAATGCAAAGAATATAATTTCAACGAAATAAAGGAGTAAAACAAATGAACATTATGTTGGACGGCACGGCTTTAACGCCAACGAGAGGACACGCAACGGACGCAGGGCTTGACCTGCTGTCACCGGTGGACACGGTAATTCCGGCACACGGAGCGGTGACCATCGACACCGGAGTACATGTCGAACTGCCACCAAACACCGCAGGCTTTCTCAAATCAAAAAGCGGACTAAATGTTAAGTACGGCATTACAAGCGAGGGCGTTATTGATGTTGGTTACAACGGCAGTATCGTTTGTAAACTGTATAATCACTCTAATATGGACTATGAGATTAAGAGGGGCGACAAAATCACTCAACTTGTAGTTATGAAGATTGATATTCCTGAACTCAATGTTGTTGACGAATTCAAGGAAACAGAGCGGGGCAACGGCGGCTTTGGAAGCACAGGGCGATAATGGATATATCAGAGGTAAAGAAGAACTTAAACAAAGTTGTTATCTATCAACCTACTAAGGAAAGCGAGCAAAAAGACTATTATTTGACTGGCTGCACATTGCGTAAGGACACGGAAACGAAAAAGTGCTTTTATCAGGCAGAAATAAAAGATATGGCAGCAAACAGCATTATGATAGTCGGCTTATCGCAAGTAATAGCAAAGGATATGTAAAAATATGTTGATTTGCAAGAAAAAGCGGTGCATTTGGCGGGTGTATTGCGGCGAGGGTAAATATTATTGCCACAAAGCGGGAAATTGTCCTAATGTAATGACCGCAAAGGAAAAATTGCCAAAGGTCAAGTGGAGCGGCATTATCAAACGCAAAAAGACGCTTAGTTATCAAAAGTATGCGTCAAAACGAAACAAAAATAGGGGTGATGTGTCATAAACGGATTTATTATCAACGCAAAGTTGCCGTCCCTGAATGAGTACATAAGCAAATGCAGGGGCAACAAGTATGCAGGCGCTAAATTCAAGTCTGACATTGACGAACTAATAGGCTGGGCGATTATCGAAGCAAAGGCAAAAGGAACGGTAAAGCCCACTTGCAAGCCGTGTACGGTTGAATTTGTATGGCATGAACGGACTGCAAAGCGTGACTGCGATAACATAGCGAGTGCCAAAAAGTACATTTTGGACGCTATGCAGAAACAGGGAATTATCATTAACGACAATCAGAAATACATAAAGGGATTTACTGACAAATTCATAAAAGACACAATAGATTTTGTGGTTGTCAGACTAACGGAGGTGCAAGAATGATAGGCTACACAATTTTCTTTACGGCAGCGGAGAACTACGAGCGGCAAATAGAAACGCTGACTAAGAAACTGAATGAAAGGGGGAAAGAGTAATGTATATCAATCCTTTTGTGGCAGGCATTGCCGTTACGCTTTTTGTTGAAGCGTTTATCTTTTTGGTTTATTGCATTTATGTATCATATCAAAACAACAGATAATCAAGGGGTGCTGCATTGTGAAACAACTAAAAGAATGCTTGGAACTACGCTGTAGAATTCGTGAAGTTGACGAAAGCATGGAAGAAATAAAGGCAATGCTATACACGCCGAAGTGTCAAGACTTATCAGGTATGCCGAGAGGTGGCGGAGGTAACGGCGAAAGCATTATTGACAAACTCATAACTAAAAAGGGCAAGTTAGAACAAAAACGAAAAAACTTAGTCAACGAACTGTGCGAAAAGTGGAACGAAGTTGAAAGTGCTTGCGACAATGCACATATAAGCAAGGTGCAGCGTCAGTTATTGAGTTACCACTACTATTACGGTCTTTCATGGAAAACAGTAACAAAGAAAATGCACGATTACACAGGGCAGAAGTGGAATGAAAACAAAACATACCGCATTCACCGTACTGTTTTGTGCAAATTAAACAAACGGAACGAGAAAACGGCGTAAAATATTGTAAGAAATGTCGATTGAAAAAAAGTCACCATTTATATAAAATAATATTGTGAAATACTTTTATGCGGTGAGGGTGTCGGTCTCTGAACTACTCAACTGAATAATTCCTAAATCGCATAAATGTATTTTACGCTGATTTTTACCTTTCTTTAACGCAGAAGCCGTCCATTAGGGCGGTTTTTGTGTTTTTATGCAACATTAGGAGTAATTATTATGTATCGTTCACCATTTACAGAAAAGGCAAGAAAAACTACACCCTTTAAGAAAAAGGGCAGTTGGGCGGCAGGCTACCACACAGGCGAGGACTGGGTGTGCGACAAATCGGCTGCCCTTGTATCACCCGTTAGCGGTACTGTTCTGCGCAATGAATACGACAAGAGTTACGGAAACTTTGTTGTTATCAGGACGAGCAACAGAAAGTATGTTGTGCTTATGGCTCACATGAAGTCAAGAAGCCCACTAAAGGTTGGCGCAAAAGTAACCGCAGGGGATAAGGTCGGCACTATGGGCAACACGGGCAATAGTTACGGAGCGCATTTACATATTGAAGTTGAAAAAGCGGATATTTGGCATTACAACACCAAACTGCTTAGACCGTCTTTATATATCAACTTTAATAATTATAAAAGTAAACAAAAGAAAAAGACCGTTGAACTAATCAAATACAAAGTTGCAACGAAAAACGGGCTGAAATGCCGCAGAACGCCAGCGATTAAGTCAAACAACACTGTAGGCGTGCTTGTAAATGGAATGATTGTAAATGTTGTCAAAGGATATAGCAAGACGGCAGACGGTTACAAGTGGGCAAAAATCAAAGTCGGCAGCGAGTATTTTTATGTTGCGTCAAAATACCTAAAAAAAGTGTAAAAAAAGGAGGGCTGCAATTTGGCAAAGAAAAAAGGAAATATTGACAATTTGAAGCCCTTCAAAACCGTGGAGCAAGCGAGAGAAGCGGGACGAAAAGGCGGTAAGAAGTCACAGGAAGTACAAAGGAAGCGAAAGAAAGCAAAAGAATGCCTAAATATGATACTTTCACTTGATGTTACAGGCGAAAATAACAAGAAATTTTTATCAAATCTCGGCATTGAGGACGAAGAACAACAAAACATTATGCTTTTAATGGCTCGTATGTATATGAAAGCAGCAGCAACAGGCGACGCAAGCGCAATAGCGAAGATACTCGAAATAGCGGGCGACACGGAAGCAAAAACCGCCGAAAGTGCAGCACCCACAATCAATATCAGCGTTCAGCCTGCAACTGACAAAGATGTTGAGGATATGGAATAACAATAAAGGGAGGTGAGAGCATGGCACAGAATAAATACGGCAGCAGACAGACCCCTATGCAGTCCCGAATTGCAAAGGCTACAGGTCAGTCAAGAGGTATGGCTGGTGTGTTCGGTCGTACCCGACGGGACGCATACAACGGCTTCCGAAGAAAGTCTAACGGCGGAATGGGGGGTTAATAATGAGCAATTTGTTATTTGACCCCATTAAAACACAGGCAAGCGTTACAGATAGCGTCATTGTCGGCTTTAGTGGCGGCAAGGATAGCATTGTAACGCTTGATTTGTGCGTTAGGTACTTCAAAAGGGTTGTGCCGTTCTTTATGTACCTTGTACCTGATTTAGAATTTCAAGAAAGAATGTTAAAGCGGTATGAGGATAAATACGGCATAGAAATTATTAGACTGCCGCACTTTGAGTGTTCAAACTTCTTAAAGTACGGCAGTTTTACAATGTTTGACCCGAATGTTGATATTGTAGGCATTACAGATACTTACGAATATTTAAGACAGAGAACGGGCATACATTGGATTGCAGCGGGTGAGCGTTGTGCTGATAGTATCGTGCGTAATGCAATGATTAAGCAGAGCGGTAGCATAGACTATAAGCGAGGGCGCTTTTACCCTATTGCATACTGGAACAAGCAAGAAGTATTACAGTACATCAAATACAAAAAACTGTATTTAAGCCCCGAACAAAAGAAAATCGGCTTTTCTTTTCGCAGTTTGGCAGGGTGTGAGTTGGCAACAATTAAAAATATGTACCCCGCAGATTATGAAAAGATATTAAAGGTTTATCCGTTTGCAGGTGCGGCAGTTGAAAGGTTTGAAAAGTACGGTAAGTAAAGTAGGTGATTGAGTGGCACAAAGTAAATATCAAAAATTCACGGTTGAAACAATCAACAGAGCAGATATTAAAAACGCCGACTACAACCCACGCATTATGGATAAAGAAGCGAAAAAGCGACTTAAAGACGGGTTAAGAAAGCACGGGCTTGTATCTACTCTGACTTGGAATAGACGAACGGGCAACCTTGTAGGTGGGCACCAAAGACTTGAACAGTTAGACGCCTTAGAGCGCAGCAAAGATTATACGCTTGATGTTTGTGTAATTGATGTTGACGAACAGGAAGAAGCAATACTAAATGTTCAGTTGAACAACCCGTCAATGCAGGGCGACTGGGATTTAGACGCATTAGCGGATATGACGGAAGAATTTGGTATTGACTTTGACGATATGGGCTTTTCTAAAACTGATGTGGATTTCATGTATGACGGTGACGAAAAGTTCACGCAGCTATTTGAGACCCCCGAAGCGCAAGAAGTGAAGCAGGGACTTGAAGAAGTCAAAGCGGCAAGAGAAGCGGGCAAAGAGAGAATGCAAGATAAGAATAATATCAACTTTTATTCTATTCTTGTATTTGAGGACGAAAAGCAGCGTGCAGAATTCTACAAGAAAATCAGCACGCCAGTATGTGAAGAATATTTGACCGTTGACAAAATCATGCGCATAGCAAAATAAAAAGGGCGGTTATTGTACCGCCCTTGATGTTGTCTTTTTTGGTCTTTTTGATGTTGTATCTTTATAGGTCAACTGCAATGTGCAACCGTTCAAATCAGCGTATATATAGCGGCTGTTAAAACGGCTCACATTCAATTTTAAGCCTTTGGGCAATGTACCATAGCCCTGAATATAAATATCATTTGCAAGTGTTGTTGTTTTCATTTTCAAGCCCCCTTTACGCAATTTTAATATTTGCATTTTGAATTTCTTTTGTAGGCTTTAACAATTCTGTACTTAAAGGTTTAGTTACTATTAAGTAATTGTTAGCATTAGTGATAACATACACTGCGCCTTTTTTACTAATGAAATAGCACCATTCAGAACGCTTTAGAGTAATGTTATCAACTTGTTTGTTATCTCTTGTGATAATCATAATTTTACCTTTCTGCGATTATAGCCAGTCGGCTTATTGCCTTTAATTTACAATGATATAATACTACAAAAGAAGTACAAAGTCAATACAAAAAGTGCTAAAAAATGTACAAAAATCAAGGCAAAACTTTGTGCATTATGTCAATAGATATTATACTGCAAATGTGTTATTATATATATGTAATGAGGGGCAGGCAATAATAAATAGCCCCCATACAGAAAGGTAAATAAAATGAGTGCTTACATTGTAGACAACAAAACTATTCACGCAATAGTCAAAGGCTTTAGAGTTTATGGCGCTGCTTTTGATGCCGAAGATTACAATAATACCGTATCGGTTATCATAAGCGTTAAAGAAATGTCAAACGCAATAGGTCAATCATTACTCAATCAGAATTACAAATCAGTTAATTGCAGATACAGAGAAAACACCGAAACACCTAAGTACAATTACGAAGATGTTAAAATCAATGAGGGCATTTTGATAGGCTGCATTGATTGCTATGAGTATCAGGCGTGCGAGACTGACGACTATTTCAACAGCGATATTCATTTCTCACTTTTAAGACTGAAAAACAAAATCATTGAAAGAATGATTAAAGAAAAAGGGCAAGAAATTCCGTGGGGCTATGAAGATTAAAAGGGGGCTACAAGCCCCCCAACAGGCATTAGAGAGGTAAAAAGCAATGAAAGCATACAATGTCAGTTACAAGCATAACGGCGTAAATCAGGCAATTATAGTCAAGGCAGAAAGCAAAGAACACGCAGAGCAGTTTTTCAGGGCGCATAAACCCGACGCCACTGTTTACGGCGTTCAAGAGCAACAAAGCATAAGCGAAGATATAAGAAAGGGCAAGCCGATTATAACGGCAAAATGAAAAGCGATAGACAAAAGCGGTTGAGCAAATCAGCCGCTTTTTTGTGTTGTTTTTTGATGTGATGTAAAGGGCGGTGGTAAAAATAGATATTGATGTAAAGATAAACCCCGTGTATTTTCCGTATCTTGATAAGCCGCAATTTGTGCAAATCTTTTACGGCGGTTCGTCGAGTGGTAAATCATATTTCAACGGACAAAAGATTGTGCTTGATAATATGAACGGGGTAAATTGGCTATGCTGCCGTAATGTTGCAAAGACAATGCGTAACAGTATTTTCAATGAGGTAACAAAGGCAATAATCAAAATGAATTTGAGCGAGTATTACAGAATAAACCGCTCGGATATGGTTATTACTAACACCCTGAACAATAAGCAAATACTGTTTGCGGGGCTTGATGATGTTGAAAAGGTCAAATCAATTACACCGATTGAGGGCGTGCTTGAAAGGATATTTGTAGAAGAAGCAACAGAGATAAAGTACGCCGCCTACAAGCAGTTGACAAAGCGCTTGCGTGGTTACAGTGAACACCGCAAAGGCATTATTTTAGCATTTAACCCTATCTTAAAATCACATTGGATATATCAAACATTTTTCGGCGGTTGGCAAGACGACAAAAATTATTATGAAGATGATAATTTACTAATCTTAAAGACCACCTACAAGGATAATTTGTTTTTGACACCCGAAGATAGAGCGCAATTAGAGAATGAGAGCGACCCATATTTTTACAATGTGTATTCGCTTGGCAACTGGGGCATACTCGGAAACATTATCTTTAAGAATTGGCACACAGAGGATTTGAGCGAGCAATCAAAGGCTTTCGACCATTTATATTTTGGCTGCGACTTTGGCTATTCGTCAGACCCTAACGCCTTAATAAAGGTGCATATTGATAAGACCCGCAAAAAGATTTACATACTTGATGAATTCTACCAAGCGGGAATGAATGATGATGAACTTGTGAGAGTAGCACATAGTTTTGTCGGTGATGATTACATTACTTGCGATAGTGCAGAGCCTAAAACGATTGACTATTTAGCAAATCACGGCGTAAATGCAACGCCAGCCGTAAAGGGTGCGGATAGTATCAATCGTGGCATACGGTGGTTGCAAACATACGAAATAATAGTTGATGTGCGCTGCCAAAATTTCAAAAATGAGATAGAGCAGTACCATTGGCAAGAGGATAAGTACGGTAACGCAATGGCAAAGCCCGTTGACGCAAACAATCACCTTTTAGACGCTTTGAGATATGCGCTTGAACAAGAAATGTTAGAAGCAGAGGTAAAGGCAGGGACAAGACTGTAATGTGCAATCATGAGTTTGTAACCGTCAATGATGTAAGAGTATGTCAGAGGTGCGGAATGACCGTTACTTATGACAATAAAGTGCTATTTGACAGAAAGATAGCGAACTATAAATCTAAAAAGAAGAAGCGAGGAAAAAATGGCAAGAAAAATAAATGAGTTGTACCCCGATTTTACGGCTTTTATTGATGAAATTGATAGCAACGGCATTACACCCGAATTACTAAGCAAGATTATCAATAAACACAGAGGAAATGCGCTTTACAACAAAAAACTGTATGACCGCTATATGACTATGGACGGTGGCGTTCCTATCTTTAAGCGTGAGCCGAGATTTGAAGAACAAGACCCGATAAACAACAAAATCAACAATGACTTTTTCAGTGAAATTGTAGATTTTAAGACGGGCTATTTTGCTGGCAAGCCTATTACATACAGTTACGGACGAAATGACGAAGCAGAAGAAGCAACGGGCGGCAAAGAAGCGGTTGAAAAGGCGACAAAAGCGCAGACCGACTTTATCACCCGCAACAATATGTACGGCGTGGATATGGAAACAACGAAGTTTGCAAGCATTTACGGTTATGCTGGCAGGCTTTTTTATGTTGACACCGACGGCAACGAAAGAGTAATGCCCGTACACGGATTTGAAACTATCATTTTGTCAAAGACCGATATTTCAGAGCCGAAGTATGCAATCCGCTATTATCCTGTATGGGATATTAACAATGTAAAGTCGTGGGTAGTTGAATTCTACGACAATACATACATTTACACATTCAGGGGCTACCTGTCCAAATTGGAGCAGGACGGCGAGCCTAAGCCGCATTTGTTCGATTTGTGCCCGTTGCAAGGTATCGCAAACAACAAAGAAATGTTGGGCGACGCTGAAAAGGTACTTTCTTTGATTGATGATTACGACAAAGTATTGTCGGATAATTCAAACGAGGTAGAAGCGTTTGTACACGCCTATTTGATTTTTGAAAATCTGAAAATCAGCGACAAAACAATCAAAGAGGGGCAGAAAAGCGGTTCTTTTGTATTTCCGCCCACGGGTACGCAGCAGGGCAAGGCGTATTTCTTAACAAAGAATATCAACGACAGTTTTACCGAGCACCATTTGCAGCGTGTGCAGGATAATATCTATCGTTTCAGTAAAACGCCAAATTTGAATGACGAAACCTTTGGAGCGGCAAGCGGTGTGTCGCTAAAATTCAAACTGCACGGGCTTGAAACAAAGTGCGGTATGTTTGAAGCAAAGATGATGGACGCAGGACAGTATATGTGGCGTGTTCTTGCGAGCGCTTGGGCGAAAAAGCAAATTGCATTTGACCCGTTGCAAGCAGATATGGACTTTGTGCGTAACTTCCCGCTTGACCTTGCTAACGAAGCAACGACGGCGCAGGCATTAAAGGCTATCGGCTTGCCTGACGAGATTGTATATAGCCAGTTGTCGTTTATTGATGATGTTGATTATGTTCTATCCCTTAAAGAAAAGGAAATGAACGATATTACACCATTATCAAAAGACATTCCCGAAGATGAAGAAACAGACGACGAAAAAAAGGCAAAAAAGGATAATGAGTAATGCCGATTTCAAAAAAGACGCTTGACCGCTATTTTGCCGAGTTACGGCGAATTGAAGAACACAGAACAGCGGGAGCGGAAAAGAAAATCAGACGCTTATACAAAGCATTGATGAAAGAGTTAATAGGCTTTCTTGGCAATGAGTATGCACAGTATGCGGATAGTGACGGCAATTTAAGCATTGCTTTGTTGCAGTCACAAAGCCGCTATGCCCGTTTTCTTGAAGAAGTCGAAAAGCAGGTTGACGGTTTAAGCCCGAAATATGCAAAACTTATTCTTGATACCGTAGAGGAAACATACAAAAGTTGCTATGACGGTATGGTCGAAGCGGTGCAAAAATCATATAGCGACGCTGAACTTGCCGCCAAATTGCAAGGATTGTCTGTAAGACCCGAAGTTATGAAAAACGCCGTTGACAACCCAGTCAGCGGCTTAACTTTGCCTGATGTGTTAGAAAAGCATAGGGCAGAGGTCATTTACGGCATAAAGCAAGAATTGAATATGGCTTTAGTAACGGGGGATAGATACGAAACAGTCGCAAAGAAACTGTCAAACAGACTTGATATTGATTATCGCAAGGCAATTACAATAGCCCGAACAGAAACGCACAGAGTACAAGAGGGCGGCTTTATGGATTGTGCCGTTGACTTGCAACAATGCTTTGACGGTAGCAATTACATTTATGCGGCTACTTGGCGCACAATGAAAGATGAACGGGTGCGCCCGCAGGTTGCGGCATACAAGAGAAAAGCAGGCGTAAAAGCACGAAAGAAATATACAGCAGGACGGCGTTCTTATTTTGGCAAGCCTAATCATGTGACAATGGAGGGGCGGACTGTTAAAGCGGGCGACTACTTCAAGTTTGACGACGGCGTTAAAACAAAAGCCCCGTCACATAGTGGCGTGGCTGGACATGACTGTAATTGCCGTTGCTTTCTTGAATATAACCTAATGACCTTTGCCGAATTTGAAAAGGCAACGGGAAAGCCCGTAAATACTGCAAGTGTTCACGGCAGCATTAAGCAGCAGATGAATAATAACGGCATTGCAAATCTCAAACTGCAACGAACTACGGACACAGTGGCATTTGATAAGGCAATAAGGGAAATGAAAAAGCAAGGTGGGGCGGCGGCTTGCGTTGATACTCACCCGCTTGAAGAACTTAAAGACTTCAAACTGTTTCTTTCTGAAAATCAAATGGCAGGCGTGGCGGTTAAGCCCGACGGGGATATAACGGCAGTATTCAAAAACGCAGAATATAAAGTAAAAGGTGGCGTAAATGACCTAATTATAACAGCAAGGGCAAACGGCGGTGAAAAAATGGATTGTTACGGTTCGTTTCTTGCAAATTCTTATGAAAAGTGCGGCTATGTGCCTGTTGCAAGAATACCGTTTAATGCTGATTATGTGGACGACCCGTATTTGCTGAAAACTCGCCCTGATGTGTATGTTATGATGAAAAACACAGACGACTTGCAAACAGTTATTGAAAAAAATGCTAAAAAGGCTTACAAGGTATCTACGCAAGAGGAATTAGACAAACTGAAAACGATTGAAGATTACGACGCAGCATTGAACTACCGTGACAAACTGTTAAAAGCGCAAGAGGGCAAATAAAAAGGGGGCATATAAGCCCCCTTTGTTATTGTTAATCTAATAGAATACTAACTTCTAATGTTGCGCTAAAAGGGTTTACATTTATGCTATAAACAGTGCATTCTCTATATTTTTGATGATATAGGTCGTGATTTATTATTGCTGCTACATCTGTGCTTGCGTAACACTTGTGTGATAAATAGTCAAATATACTTACTTCTGCGTCGCCTTTCATTCTTTCTAATACACTACATAATTTCATAATCTTACCTTTCTACGCTTAAAGCCCGTCGGCTTTGTTTCTTTATCTTATGTATATATTGTACCACAAAAGCGGTATAAAGTCAATATAAATGTAACTCGCATATTGCACAAACAAATACAAATATTTACATACATTTTTGTGTAATGTGTCAATATACTAAAAAAGTTTTATATATTATAATATTGTAGAGGTGAAAATATATGTTGACGCAAAATGAAATGGGCGATATGTCCGCAACACAGATTATTGAACGCCTTGAACAAGACTATAAAGACGACGAGGACGCTTTAGAAGAAATTGAGCGTGCAAAAAAGAATATTGAGTACATTGAAAGTCAAAGGGACTATAAAGGGCAGTCACCGTGGCAATGTGCAGTGTCGCTTGCTGGAATGCTTGAATATTGGAACTAAAGATTTTCATATTAACTATACCGTTCATAGTAAACCCCGCACGATAAGCGGTGTGTCGAAATGAACGGTTTTTTATAAGTACAAAGAAAGAGCGTATCTATATGGTGCGTTCTTTTTTGTATTCAAAAACGCTTTCTATACGGAAGCAAAAAAATATCTATATGGTATGGAGGAACAAAACAATGACGACAGAACAAATCACGGCAGCAGAAAACACGCTTGACGCTGTTAAGACTTCACTTTTGCCGCTCAACATTCAGATGTTTGCAGACGGTGGCAGCGGAGACGGCGCAAGCGGCGGCGACAATGGCGATAACGGAACTGGTGACGGTGACGGCGGCGCTGGTAAAGGCGACGACAATAACACGCAAAATCAGCCCCAGTTATCAACGGAAGCGCTCGACAAACTCATTCAGTCAAGAGTAGACAAAATCACGGCTGAACTTGGCAAACAAAAAGCAGATTTGCAAAAAGAACTTGACAGATTGAAAAAGGAAAAGTTGACCGACGCAGAGATTAAAAATCTTGAAATTGCCGACAAAGAAAAAGCATTGACAGAAAAGGAACAAGCCTTACTTGAAAGAGAAAACAGACTGTATGCTATCAAGGCAATTAAAGAAGCAGAACTTGACGACGGCAGCGATTTATCCCTTGAACTTATTGACTTTGTAATGGGCGAGGACGAAAACGCTATTAACGCAAAAGTAAAGTCATTCAAAAGCCTTGTTGACAGATTTGTTACTGCCAAAGTTGACGCTACCTTTAAGGCTAACGGCAGAACACCTAACGGGAGCGGCAAGGGCAGCTCAACGGACGATAAAAACACAAGCGTTGCTGCTGAACTTGGCAAAGCGAAAGCAGAAGCGCAAAAGAAATCAAATGAAATCTTGGATTATTACTTAGGAGGTAAGAAGTAATGAAATTTACTACCAAAGATGTTACGCAGGGTGTAAATATCCTTGCTAACGACCATTTTGTAGCAATTCCGTATAATTGCTCTGAAATCACCGCAACTAACGGTGTTATTAAGGCAGGCACTATTATTCCGTCTAATGACGATAAGGCAATCGGTGTGTTGCTGAATGATGTGTACCCCGCCGAGAACCCGAACGGCGCTATTGTAATTCACGGCTTTATCGTTGCCGCTAAGCTGCCCGCTGCACCCACTGCGGACACCACAAGTGATAGCGGTACTAAAATTGGCGCTAAGACTGTTCTTAAACAAATTACTTTTATGTAAGGAGGATTTAACACATGAGATTATCAGAAGTTTTCAATGCGGACGCTATTGCCCTTAACTATACGAATGCGGCAAGTAATGCTATTCCGTATTTTGGTGCGGGTCTTTTCCCCGCACAGAAAAAGGCAGGTCTTGACCTGAAATGGATTAAGGGGCACAACGGTTTGCCCGTTTCTCTTGCACCGTCCGCCTTTGACGCAAAATCTACATTCCGTGACCGTGTAGGCGTGAGCATTAACGAAACCGAAATGGCGTTTTTCCGTGAGAGTATGCTTGTAAAGGAAGCAGACGAGCAGGAAATTATGCGGGTGCAGGACGCAAACGACCCCTACGCAACGCAGGTTCTGAACAACATTTTTAACGATACGCAGACACTTATTGACGGCGCAAATGTTGTTCCTGAAAGAATGATTATGCAGTTGCTGGCACCCCTTAGCGGTTCTATGGGCATTGCTATTTCTGCAAACGGCGTAAATTATACCTATAACTACGACCCTGACGGCAGTTGGAAGCAAGAACATTACAAGAAAATCACTACTGCCGATAATAAGTGGTCTGCTGCTGATACTTGCGACCCCGTAAAGGATATTGAGGACGCACTGGACGCACAGGAGGAAGCAACGGGCAACCGCCCCGCCGTTCTGCTGATGTCTAAGGCGACTTTCAACTATATCAAGAACAGCAAGAAAGTACAGAGCGGCGTGCTGGCACAGAACACCACCGCAAATGTGAACTACACCACCGCAAGAGTGAGAGCGTACATTGAGGAAGAACTGAATGTATCTATTGTGGTTTACAATAAGCAGTTTAAGAACGAGAGCGGCACGGCTCAAAAGTTTTATCCTGACAACATTGTAATGATGTTGCCGTCGGGTACTTTGGGCAACACTTGGTACGGCACTACCCCCGAAGAAAGAAAGCTTGCAACGAGAGCGGACGCAAGTGTATCTATCGTGAACACTGGCGTTGCGGTTTCAGTTACTATTACTGACGACCCCGTGAACACTAAGACAACGGCTTCCGAAATCGTGCTGCCGTCCTTTGAGCGTGCGAACGAGTGCTACGCTATCGAAGTAGCCTAAGCAGGTGATTAAATGACAAAAGAACAAGCAGCATTGTTAAATCTTGGATTTGAGATTAAAGATACTGACTTGCTAATGATTGAAAGTGCTTTACAATGGGTGCTTAACAATACAACATTGCAATTTGATGTGAACAAAGACGACGACTTAAAAGCCTTGCCCGCAAGTGTAAGGCTTTTTGTCGTTAAATTCAAAGAAGCAATGGCAACAGATGTAAGCGTATCAAGCGAAAGCATAGAGGGATTGTCACAGTCATTCAATACAAGTGATAAAAACAGTCTTTTGTGGGATTTAGCAAGCAGTTTACTTGGTGACTGCCTTGTGTCGCCTGTTTCTTTTGTTTCTGCCGTTAGCAGGTGGAAGTAAAAAAGGGGGTGCGGTGCTATGGGCATAAAGTGGAAAACGGCCGTCAATAAAATGCCTGACATGACAAAAAGCATTAAGACATTAGACGGAAGAAAAGTTGAAGTCGGCGTTATTGAGGGTGAACATCAATGGTTAGCCGCAATCCACGAATACGGCTGCAATATCACCGTGACCGACAAAATGAGAGCCTATTTGCATTATCACGGCTTGCATTTATCACCAAACACTACCACAATCAAAATTCCTGAAAGGTCATTTTTGAGAACAGGACACGACAAGAATATTGATAAGGTAATGAAGCAAGCAGACAGAGCCGTTGAACAGGTGGCGGGCGGATATATGAGCGACCAGCAACTACTTGATTTAGTCGGTCAAGTGTTGACAACGAACATAAAAACATACGCCCGTGATTTATCTAATCCGCCAAATCACCCTTATACCGTTGAGCAAAAAGGCAGCAGTAACCCGCTTGTTAATACAGGCGGAATGATTGAGGGTATCACATGGAGGACAAAGTAAATGCCGTATTTTCATTTTGAACGCCTGATAAACAAATACAGCCGTGAGTTTACCGCAACATACAGAAATGAGGGCTATTATGACGATAGGGGCGAATATGTAGATGTAAACCCTATATCCGTCAAACTCACGGGTGCTATTCTCAACTTTACTGAAAGCAAGATATACAGAGCAGAGGGAACATTGACGACCCGTGATAAGCGTTTATTTATGCTTAAAGCGTTAGACACACGGCTAATAGGCGCAACGGTAGTTGATGAAGAACAGGTATATCGTATTGAGGAAGTTAAAGAGAATGCAGTGTTTACAGGCGTTTATGCTTACACGCTCAAATGGGTTAGTGCGTTCGATAATGCCGCAAGCGGAACTGAAATCATTGACGGAAACGAGGTGGCACTATGATTGACATTGAAAATATGAAAAATGTAATTCCAAAGGGTTTAAGCGATTTTTTGGGTTGCAAAGTAATAAGAAGCAATCAAAACAAAGAGCCGCCTGCCTATCCGTATGTTTCTTACACGATTACAACGCTTGCAAGTGCGAATAACGGCACTTATGAAGAACACGAGGACGGAACTACACGAAAGCTATTAAAGCAGACTTGGAGCATTACAGCGCAGTCTGACAAGGATAGCGAAAGCGTAAACCTTGCACTTAAAGCGAGGGAATGGCTGGACTATTCGGGTAGGGTGTATCTAAGAAGCAACGGCGTTGTTGTTCAATCCGTCACAGACATAACTAACAGGGACAATGTTTTAACCGTTGAGTATGAGTACAAGAACGGTTTTGATGTTGTCTTTTATCTGTTTGATGAAACAGAAAACAACATTAACAAATCAGGTGTTGTTGATGATTTGAACTTAAATTACAACGGCAATACTTGAAATAACAACAAAGGAGTAAAAAAATGATTAAAGATGTAAATGTAACTATTGATTTGCAGAAAGTAATCGGCAAAGCGGGTTTGGGCTATCCCCTTATCGTTTTTTCTACTGCGGAAACTGCAAATCAAAAGTACGCTGAAATCGAACTGGACAAAGTGGCTACTACGCTTGCTGCGGAAACTGCGCTTAACAAGTTTGTTTCAGCATTGCAGGGCGGCGACAATCCGCCTGAAAAAGTCGCTTGCTTGGGTGTGGCTGCGAGTACGACTACCGCAAACCTTGTAACTGCAATCAAAGCGACCGAGGAAAACGGCTGGCGGCAGCTTGTTCTGCTTGATGTGATTGAGGACAACACGAAGTCGCAGGACGCTATTGACTATATCAAGACTACTGCTGACAAAATGCTGTTTCTGCCTATCTCTCTTTTGCCTGAAAGTTATAATGACAGCGCAAATGACAGACTGGTTGTTGTGTGCGGCAGCAACGCAGACGACAAGGACGGCGCAGTAACGAATATTGCTGCCATTCTTGGCGCAGTATGCGGGCTTGCAGTCGGCAGCTACACCTACAAGAATATCATTGTAAACGGCGGCGTTGTAATGAGCAATGACACTTACAACACGGTAATTAAGACCACGCCTAACATTCTTGCCATTCTTGAAAAGGCTGGTGATACCGTTGTATCGGACGGTAAAACCTTTATCGGTGAGTTTATTGATGTTGTTGACAGTATGGATTATGTAATTCAGCAAATCGAATATCAGACACAAAAGCTGCTCAACAATCAGCGCAAAGTGCCGTACACCAACAACGGTATTGCAATGCTGGAAAGTGTTACCGTGAATGTACTGAAAGACGCATATAACAACGGCGTTATCGCAGACAATGAGGACGGCACGCCTGCTTACAGCGTAAACTTTGGCTTGCGTGAGAACGCAGACGCAGAGGACATTCAGGCAAGAACGTATTGTGACGGCAAATTTGGATTTGTGCTTGCTGGTGCTATTCATTATGCGAAGGTTAACGGCACTATTAAGTATGTATAAGGAGGACTAAAAAATGACTACTTATGACGCAAAAGATTGTACGGTTATGGTAGACGGCGTTTATATCACTGGTCTTGGCGAAGATATGGTGACTGGCGAAAAGGACGAGGATAACTACGAAACTTCCGTCGGCGCACAGGGTGATGTGTGTATCAGCATTAAGAATGACCCGCTGGGTACTGTTACTGTTGTTGTGCAGCCCACAAGCCCGCAGAAAGGGTATTTGCTTGGACTTGCACAGAAAAGAGACCCGTTCCCCCTTTGGGTTGTAAATAAGGTGCTTGGTGAGCGTATGGGCGGCACTAAGGCACTGCTTAAAAAGTCACCCGAAATCAGCAGAGGTGCAGAAGCCGAGGACATGGAGTTTGAATTCGGCGTATTTGACTTTGTTTGCGAAGCGGCGGACTAAAGCGAAAGACTAAGGACGAAAAGGCGACATAAAATTGTCGCCTTTTTTACATTATCATTACTATTATTTGGAGGGCTATAAAATGGCTATTAAGTTTTATACGGTAGAAAAGAAAATCAACGGGAAGAATTACAAGGCGCAGTTTAGCGGCTTGTCTGTTGCTCTGAAAGCAGTTGACGAAAGTTACATTGACGGCTCAAACAACACGAGCCTTGAAAAAATGGCACAGTATCTTTTTGATAATGTTGTCGTTGAGCCTAAAGGACTTACCGTTGACTCTTTCGACAATATGGACGAATTTAATGCGGTTGTCAGCTTTGCCCGTGAGGTAATGCAGGGCGAATTGAAGCCCGCAGGGAGCGGCGAAAAGGTCAAGTAAGGCTTATTCATAGCCTTTTTATTTGATATGGAAACTATAAAAAAGGTCATAAACGGTGTTGAATACACTGCCGTATGGAAAGGTAAAAACTATACAGAGCGTGTATTGACAGAGTGCTTGTCAGAGGACAAAAAACGCTATTCTAATTCTAAATTGTCAGCCGTTATTTTTGACGAGATTATCATAAATCCAAAAGTAACGGCAGATGATTTTGACGACTTGCAGACTTTTTATGAGGTCTTGGAGTTTGGCAAAAGCGTACTATTTGGCAATTTTGAAAGCAAATCAAAGGCAAAACTAAAAAGCGAAGTCCTTAAAGAGTGGGACTATTGGCGATTGATATTTTGCGATATTGCGAACTTTGATTACAACACCGTTTTTAATCAAATGACACCGCAGCAAGTGTTAAAGGCTAATATAGCCCTTGATATAGTGAACGAACAAATAAAAAAATCTAATACCAAAAAATAAAGCACCCTTTTTAGGGTGCTTTTTACTTCCTGCAAGAAAGGAGGTACATATATGGCAAATGTTATCCGTCAAGATGTTATTGAAATTGGCTTTAAGTCCGACTTAGGCACGCTCAATAAAATCAATGACGGAATGGATAAGTTGAAAAAATCCGTTAGCAATGATGTTGACGACGGCTTAGGTAAACTGAAAAAGAGTGCAGACGACGCAAAGAAGTCTGTATCAGGTCTTGGAAAGTCCGACGGCGTAGATAAGTTGAAAAAAGAAGTCAACAAAACCGCCGACGATATGGACGAATTAGGCGACAGTACCAAAAAGACAAAAAAGTTTCTTGACCGTTTCAAAAACACAGATACATCAAAACTTAATAGCGGATTGAATAAAGTCAAAAACAATTTATCGGCGATAGCGAAAAAAGCAAGTGGCGCTGCATACAGAGGGCTTAAAAAGGTTGCTGGAATATCATTCAAAGCCATTGTAGGCGGTATGGGTGCAGCAGCAACGGCAATAGGTGGACTTGTTGCTAAGTCTGTTTCTGCTTATGCAAATTATGAGCAGCAAATAGGCGGCGTTGAAACACTATTAGGTGCAAAAGGCGCAAATAGCGTTAAAGAATACGCTAAACTAACAGGAAAATCCGTTGGCAAAGTAAAAGGCGAATACAAGAAGTTGACTGAAAGCCAAAATCTTGTTGTTAAAAATGCGAACGACGCATATAAAACGGCGGGATTGTCAGCCAACGATTATATGGAAACCGTAACAAGTTTCTCTGCAAGTTTGCTGCAAAGCACTGGCAACGACACTATGAAAGCGGCAAAACTCGCTAATACAGCCGTTTCCGATATGTCCGATAACGCTAACAAAATGGGTACTGATATGGGCAGTATTCAGTGGGCTTATCAAGGTTTTGCTAAGCAGAACTACACTATGCTGGACAACTTAAAACTGGGTAGACCGTGGAAAATGTGCCAAAAGGAACAAGCAAAAGTTGCTTGACCTTTATTCCATTGCTCAGTATAAATCTCGTGAAAACGGTGAAACTCTTAACACATAATGGTGAAGACAATACCGTGCGAAATTGATAAATCTATTTACATATATTGACAATTACTTATTATTGTAGTATACTAAAGTTAGCTAATAAGTGGTAAAGGAAGTATATTATGGAATGGAAAGTAATTAGTCGAAATGAAAACTACTCTATAAATAAATATGGAGAAGTAAAAAACAATGCAACAGGAGTTATAAAAAGACCATATACAAATGTCAATAATGGTTATCTTTATGTTGATTTGTGGAAAGACAACAAAGGTACTAAATGTGCAATACATAGATTAGTTGCAGAAGCATTTATACCGAACCCACAAAACAAGCCGACAGTAGACCATATAGACGGAAATAGACAAAATAACGCTATCAAAAACTTACGGTGGGCAACATACAGTGAGCAAAATTCACGATTTAACACTCACGGAGTAAGAAGCGAAAAAATAAAGGTTATTAACAGTCTTGATAATTCCGAAATGACATTTGAAAGCATAACAGATGTTGCAAATTATTTTGATGTAGGTATTTCCAACATATCACAAATGCTAAAAAAAGGAACAGTCGGCAAGCGTGGAAAAACGAGATACTACAAATTTGAATATGTAAATAGAAAAATCAAAACCGTGTAACGACTATCCCGAAAGGGAGTACACCTAAGTAGGTGGAAGTGCGAGATACTACTATGTAGTAAAGAGATAGTCTGCTCTATACAGAAATGTATAGCAGTTCATAAGAGAACGGACATAGATTAACGACCTATGTTGAACACAATGTATGGTGGCACAAAGTCCGAAATGCAACGCCTTGTAAAAGACGCTGCAAAACTTGATAAGAGCGTTAAAGCAAACAGTTTGTCCTACGGCAATATCGTAAAGGCTATTCACGCCGTACAAAAAGAAACAGGCATTTATGGTACAACGCAAAAAGAAGCGGAACATACTATTTCAGGTTCGCTCAACTCTTTGAAAGCGGCTTGGGGTAACCTTATGCCCGCTTTGATACAAGGCGGTGACAGTTTCAATCAATGTGTCGATAACCTTGTGGATAGTGCGGCTATATTTGCAAAAAATATCAAGCCTGCAATCATAAAAGCATTGTCGGGTATCGGTAAACTGATTGAAAAAGTATCACCTATCATTGAAAAGGAATTCCCTAAACTTGTAGATGAATTGTTACCGCCTTTGCTGAAAGCGGCAACTTCATTAGTCAAGGGTCTTATTGTGGCGTTGCCTAACATAATCAAGGTTATTGTTAAGGAATTGCCGAACATTGCCAAACAGTTAGGTGCTGCGATAACGGAAGCGTTCGGTTTCAAACTTCCTGTATTTGATAAGTTAGCAGACTTCTTTACCAAAAACGGCGAGAAAATCAAAAAAAGCATTCCATATTTGCTTGGATTGGTAGCCGTTGTTAAGGTATTGAAAACTCTTTCTTCATTTAAGGGGATTTTTGGCGGCTCAAAAGGCGGCAATAAGTCGCTGCTTAGTGGACTGACAGATACATTCAAGCAACTTGCAAAGACAAAGACCTCCACCATACTAAAAGGTATGGCAAATCTCGGCATTATCATTGCTGGATTTACTGGAATGGCTGCATTGTTGATGTTAGTTGCTCCGCAGATTGCGAAACTGTCAAGCACGGGTGCAATAGTAAAGCTGATTGCAGCAATTGGTGCGTTAGGCTTAGTCGGCTCTGAACTTGCCAAATGGACGGGTTCAGTCGGCAAGATACCGATTAAAACAGTCCTTAAAGGACTTGCAAACATTGCATTAGTCATTGCTGGTATGTCGGCATTATATTTGCTTATTGGTGCTGTATCGCTCGTCAATTTCAATCTTGCGCAGGTTCTGAAAGTAGCCGCTATTATTGGCGCTTTGGGCACGCTCGGTGCTGTTTTAGCTGGATTTGCAGGTTTAGTAGGATTGATACCTATTCCGATTGTGCTAAAAGGCTTGGCTAACATTGGCTTAGTCATTGGTGGATTGTCCGCCCTTTACTTGTTGATAGGCGCAGTATCTCTTATCAATTTTGACACGGCACAAATACTGAAAATTACCGCTATAATGGGCGCATTGGGCGGTGTTGGCTCTGTAATGGCTGTATTTGCTGGAATTATTGGTGTAATACCTATTCCCGTTGTATTGGCTGGATTGGCTAACATAGCATTGGTGATTGGCGGTATGACGGCTCTTATTGCAGCTTTTGGCGCATTGTCTAAGATAGAGGGTTTCGACGAGTTTATGACAAGCGGCGGCAAAACCCTTGCTAATTTGTTTAGAGTAATCGGACAAATTGGCGGTTCGTTGGTTGGCGGACTTGGTGAGGGCATTTCAAATTCATTGCCGACGATAGGCAAGAATATTGCCACCTTTGCCAAATCAATAAAGCCTATGTTTACAATGCTGCAAGGCGTTGATATGTCGGGCGTTGGTAGTTTCTTGAACAGTTTTGCAAACTTTATGCTAAAAATGACAGGAAACAACCTTTTAAGCAAGATTGGCGGCAAAACGGATTTAGGAAGCATTGGCACACAATTAACGACCTTTGCAGCAAAAGCGTCAGGCTTCTTTGTAATGGTTGCTAAATTGCCAGCGGCAGGATTTACAAATGCAAAACTGCTGTTTTCTTGTCTTTCAGGTATAAGCAATGTGCCTAAAACTGGCGGTCTTGTACAATGGTTTGGCGGTGAAACAGACTTTTCTTCATTGGCAAGCGGATTGTCTAAATTGTCGGGTAAGGGCGTTATCGGCTTCTTTACTAATGTAGCCAAAATACCGCAGGCAGGATTTGCAAACGCTAAATCTTTGTTCAAATCGCTTTCAGGCATTGGCGGTCTGCCGAAAACAGGCGGAATTAAGCAGTGGTTTACTGGCGAAACAAACATATCGGGTATTGCTAAACAGTTACCGTCTTTTGGCAAGGCGGTTGCTTCTTTCTACACATCAATTTCTAAAATTGATGATATGAGCAAAATTCCCGCTCTGTTCAAAGCCTTAAAGGACATCAAAGACTTGCCGAAAAAAGGCGGTCTAAAGCAAAAGTTTTCAGGCACTAATGACCTTGCGTCTATTGGTTCGGACTTAAAAACTTTTGGCGAGAATATTCAAGGCTTTATTGCGCAGGTCAACAAAATCAATCTTGGCAATTTGAACGGATTGTGGCAGTCGCTTAAACAGCCGAGCACTATTACAACAAACTCACTGCAAATAGTGACGAAAAACATTGACAGTATGGTAAGCAAGGCTAAACAACTGCCTAACAAAATGGGCGACGCTATCAGGAGCACAGGGAACAGTTTAGCAAATGCTATTACTGCAATATGGAATAGGGCTGCGTCCGCTTCATCTGCTGGTGCAAACAAGGTTGTAAGCAGCGCTAATTTTGTACTTAGTCAAATCGGCTCAAAGAGTAAATTAGCGTCTGTAAAGGGATATGCCAACGGCACGAACGGACACAAAGGCGGCAACGCCCTTGTAAACGACGGCAACGGTGCTGAATTAGTGCAAATGCCTAACGGACAATCATTTATTCCAAAGGGCAGAAATGTACTTATTCCGAATGCACCTAAAGGCATGAAAGTGTTGCCCGCTAACGGTACGGCGCAACTTATGGGCAGAAAGTCGCCTACTTATAGATACGCTGACGGCACGGGGGATTTTGATGTATGGAATTACATTGATAATCCTAAAGGACTGACGGAGTATATCAGAAAGTCCGCAACTTCAAGCGGCAGCGATTTTAACGCAAGTGTTAGAAATGGTGTTGTAAATACCATTACTGGAAAAATGGCTTCTTGGTTTAAGAAAAAATTTGATGAAATGGGTGCTTTGAGCCTTGCAAACTATGACGCTTCAAAAGGTGTTGCGCAGTGGCGCACAACGGTTATTCGTGCCTTGAAAATGGAGGGACAATATAGTGCTGCAAATGTTAAGAGAACACTTTATCAAATGCAAACCGAGAGCGGCGGCAATCCGAGAGCAATAAACAACTGGGACAGCAACGCCAAAAAGGGAACGCCGTCCAAAGGCTTAATGCAAGTGATTGACCCAACATTCAGGGCTTATGCAAGAGCAGGATTTAACAAAAATATCTATGACCCGTTGAGCAATATTCTTGCTTCAATTAGATATGCTGTATCACGGTACGGCTCATTAGGTAGAGCATATCAAGGTCACGGATATTCTAACGGCGGTCTTGTTACAAAGGCTGGCTGGATTGGCGAACAAAACAAGCCTGAAATGGTTATCCCGCTATCTCAAAACAAGAGAAAAAGAGGGGTAAACCTATGGCAGCAAACGGGCGATATGCTCGGTGTTCGCACACCTGTTTATAGTCCTGAAAGCAATGTTGCACCGCAAAGCACAAACAGAACGGAAAACAACACTTATGCGCCTGTATTCAACTTGACCGTGAGCGGAACAAGTGACGATAGGGCGACAGCAAGAAAAGTCAAGAAATGGGTTAAGGAAGCAATGGACGAAGTATTTGAGGGCATGGCTACCAAAAATCCAAAGGTTAGGGAGGTCTGATAAATGGCTACGATAAACGGAATAGCGATTTTTGTTGAAAGCGAAAGCGTAAAGCGTTCGATTGAAAGCACAGACCACCCTACCGAAACTGGCTTACCGATTACAAGTAACATTCAAAAGCAGGCTATAACGCTAAGCATTAGCGGAAAGATTGTAAACAACGGTAAATACAAAGCGTCTGAAATAAAATCAAAGATTGTCAAGTTGCAGAACAACGGCTCATTGATAACTTATAAAGGACGCAACACCCTGAAAAACTTACAAATCCAGTCTTTTGATTGTGACTATACAAAGGATAATTGGGGCGGCATTGACTATTCTATGGAGTTAAAGGAAGTACGCATTGCGAAATCTTCCTATAAAGCCAAGAAGAAAAAGACAAACAAAAGCACAACGAACAAACAGGCAAAGGCAAAGAAGTCAAAGCCTAATTTGAAAGTTGGCGCAAAGGTAGTTTTCAAGGGTGGAAAAGTCTATGTTTCGTCGGACGCAAAAAAAGCGGCTGCGAAGCGTGGGCGTTCCACCTGCAAAATTACAATCATAAACAACAAAAGTTGGGCTAAACATAAGTACCACCTAATAAGCACGGACGGAAAAAAGGTTTATGGTTGGGTTGACAAGTCAAACATTGAGGGATTGCCCGTTAAGAGCACTACAAAATCAAAATCGAACGGCGGCACTCAACAGACTAAAAACGGAAGTAGCAAAGCCGTTTATCACAAAACGAAAAAAGGCGACACCGTTTATAACCTTGTCAACAAAAACTATAAGTCGCTGGGCAAGTCGGTTAGTTGGGTTTTGAAAAACAATCCGAACGCATTTAGCAAAAAAGGCGACCCGAAAACACTAAAAGTAGGCGTTAAATTACTTATGGGATATAAGAGTTAGGGAGTTGATAATAAATGAGTTTAGCGACCTTAAAGGTCAAAGTCCAAAAGTTGATTGAGCAGGCTATGTACAAAAAATACTGGCAAAAGTTGTGGAATTATGAGCCTATTGACTTTACAATTCCCGACAGCATAACTGTACCTAACGAAGCGTGGTATATTGGAGTATTGCCGCTTATGAGCAAGTTGTCAGGTAAGAATGTTACGGATTTGGTTGCAAGCGACTTGTCCGACTATGCAATTGATGAACTGATGTATGTTGATTTACCTAAATTGTCTGCACTTGACGATAAACTATTTTTTAGCGCTAAAAAGTTGGAAGAAGTCAATACACCGAGTGCTACAACAATGGGTGTTGATGTTTTCAAAAATTGCAGAAAGTTAAGTAAACTCAAAGTTGGAAAATTGACAAGTACGGAAAGTACATCTTTTCGCGTATTGCCAAAAGGTACGCAATCGCATATTGAATTCCTTGAAATCGGAAAAGGTACAAGTGCAAGTCTATATCTTCAAGACTCTCTAAAGTATTCGCAAGAAACATTGCATAATCTTATTGATAATCTTGCAGATATGACGGGACAAGAAGCGCCTGTATTCAGCGTTGGACCAACAAATCTTGCAAAAATCAGTGATGAATATTTGCAAAAGTTGACAGACAAAAACTGGACTTACACATAAACTAAGGAGGTTTGTGCTATGGCGACAAACGACTATACATTGCCGACAATCGAACACGCAACAGTAAATAAAAAAAACAACACTGGAGTAGAAGTCATTATGGATAGCGGTTGGGTATTCTATTTGCTCAATTCTTATCCTGCTGGCACACCTGCTGATGAAATTTGCTATTTTCGTTATGGCGTTTTTCCGCACACATTCGATTTTGATAAAAACTTTATTGTTGTGGACGAAACGAACATTGACCCTGAGCAGATTTACAGCGTTGAAAATCCGAAAGAAACGATTTGAGAGGTAAAAAATGAAAAGGGATATTATCGAAATCGACAAAGATTTAGTGCCGTATGAATTCGACATTGTTCTTGCTGATGAAACATTCAAAATAGGCGTGAACTTTAACGAAACCGCAGAGTTGTTCACATTGGATTTATCCAAACTTGACGAAGAAAGCGGCGAGTATGAAACGATTTGCAAAGGTGAGCCGATTATATACGGCAAGGCTTTGTTTTCTGATGTTTTTGTTAATGGGAAATATCCCGCAGTTGACATTGTGCCTTATGACGAAAGCGGCGAGAACAACGCAGTAACCTTTGACAATCTTAACGAAACCGTATTTTTGTGTATTGATAACACAGACGAGGACATTAAGGTTGAAGTGAAACAGTCTCGACTTGAAATTGACGGCAGCGGTAGCACGGATAATCCTGACGACTGTATGCACGAGGACGAGATAGAAGAAATTGAAAAACTGATTGACGATAGCGAAGTGTTGGTAGATTAGTTTTTCCAAATGTTGACAGGCTAAAGCTATTCTGCTATAATAATGTATGAGGGGGCGTATAGTACGCCGCCCGTATAACGAACAACGCAAGCGGCGAAAAGCACTCTTGAAAAAGGGTGCTTTTTGCTTTGCTTGGAAAAGGTGGTGTTGTAATGAGTAACAAGTCGCAAATTGTAAATGCAAAAAGCAACAAAAATGTATCGAAAATGGCTAAGGCTATGAAAGGCTGGAACGATACTTTTTATACTGATATGCCTGACGGCGTATTTGGCAGCGTTGCGGTCATTCGCTGCAATGGCGCAGTTGTTAAGTCAAGTGAGTTGGACTTGGAATTTACCGTGCCTTTTGATGATGATATGGAAGCAAACGAAGCGGAAGTTATCATTTACAACCTATCTAACACAACGATAAGCCGATTTAAGAAAAACGCCACAATCACCATTGAAGCAGGTTTCAAAGGCGATACAGGCGTTATATTCAAGGGCTATGTATCAAAAAGGACGACATCTTACGATGGCGTTGACAGAAAAACAACGCTCAAATGCTTGGATAGAGTAAAGAAAAGAAACTTAAAAGAAATAACCTACAAAAAGGGAACGAAAGCAAGCAAGATATTAAAAGACTTGCTGAAAAAGACAGGTACGCCGATAGCTGTGTTTAAGATACGGCGTGACCATACATATAAGGACGAACAAAAGGTTGACGGTGATTTGTTTGAAAACATTAAAACCTATGCTGATGTTTGCGGAATTTCCGTATATGTAAGCAAAGGCAAGATTTACGCCCGATACTTGAAAGTAGGCGACAATCTTAATTTTACCGTGCAAGAAAGCACAGGAATGATAAACACGCCGACAGAGTATGAAGAAGAAATTACAGCCGAGGACTTCAAAGAAACGGTCAAAGGCTATGAAATAGAATGTTTGCTGCAACACAGATTTGCGGCAGGCGGAATAATTAAACTCAAAAGTAAAAATGCAAAAGACGGTAAATACAGAATACGAAGCGGTGAGCACATTTTCAATGAGGGCGAAGCAACAAGCAAAATCAAAGTATTTTAACCGTGCGAAAAGTGACACGGTTATTTTTTATGAGGTGGCACAATGGGATATGCAAAGTATTTTGATGATTTGATAGATAACAAACTACTATCCTTGCATACCGCATATTTGGCAAAGGTATTGTCAGTTAGCGGCAGCACGGCGAAAATACAGCCGCTTTGCTTGACGAAAGAAACAGGCGAAAAGGCAATGAAACAATCTGTATTGACAGCCGTACCGTTCACCAAACAGGTAAAGGACATGAAAAAGGGCGATATTGCCGTTGTTATTTGTTGCGAGAGAAATATTACGGAAGCAAAAAAGGGGCGGAATGTGTTGCCGCCTACAGGTCACCACAATATGAGCGACAGCATTATTATAGGCACATTATAGGAGGCGATTTTATCAAAGGATTTGCTTTGAAAGACGGCGATTTGCTGATTGAGAATAACGAAATACAAATGGTTGACGGCGAGGAATTGTTAAGACAAACGGTGCAATCAATCATTGAAACGAACAAAGGCGAATGGTTCACCGACTGGGACGAGGGCATAGACTTTTCAAACATTCTCGGTAAAGGTGTAACCGAAGAAATGATAATTGCAGAAATTGAGGACGGGCTGCGACAAGTAGACGAGACCTTGAATATTACCGACTTTGATATGAGCATTGACGGCAGAATGCTGACCGTTAGCTTTTCTTGTATGAGCGAGGATAGCGACACAGAAATAGAAGTCGAAGCGGAATGGGATTAAAGGAGTGATTGAATGCTGACAACACAGGGGTACGAGCGCCCTACTTATGATGATATTCTTGACAATCTTATTCTTAAAGCGCAGGAGTTGTTCGGTGAGGATATTGAAACGAACGAGCAAACGCCGCTTGGTAAGTTTTTAAGAATTATCGCATACGACCGAGCACAAGCGGAGGAAGAAGCGGAAGCAATATATTACGCACGATTTCCGAATACGGCGAGTGGCACAAGTCTTGACAGGCTTTGCCCGTTTGTAGGTATCGCAAGAAACCCAGCAACGCCGTCACAGTATGAAGTCACAGTAACGGGCACGGCTGGATATACCGTACCGTATGGCTTTTTGGTTGCTACTGACGCAGAGGTTGAGTTTTACAACACGGTTGATACTGTAATTGGCGAGGACGGAACTTGCGTTATCACCGTTGAGTGCACAGAGAACGGCACAATAGGCAATGTGAATTACAGCGACATTACAGAGATTGTAAACCCCGAAGCGGATATTGATAGCATTGTAGGAAAGAGCGTTGTTACCGTTGGCGAAGATGAAGAAAGCGACTACGAGTTAAGACAGCGGTTTGTACAAGCAGGTCAAGGACTTGGCAGTTGTAATCAAACGGCTATTGAAAGTGCGTTAATTCGTGTGCCGACAGTAACAAGCGCAAAGTTGATTGTTAATGACGGCGACACAACGGACAGCGGCGGCAGACCTCCACACAGTTTTACCGCCTATGTAACTGGCGGTGTAGGATATGAACAGCAAATTGCCGAAACGATTTTTGACAAAAAGCCGATTGGCATTAAAACCTACGGTTCAATTTCGCAGGAAATAACGGACGAGGGCGGATATACGCACACAATCAAATTTGCAAGAACGGAAAATGTAAATGTAACCGTAAAAATCAAAATTGACACAACGGCAGAATTTGAAAGCACTGGCGTTGAAAAAATCAAAGAAAATATTGCTGGATATATCAACGGTTTGGGCGTTGGTAACAGCGTTATTTATTCAGCACTTTACAGTTACATTTATTCCGTCGCAGGCGTTCAAAAAGTAACGCTGCTGCAATTATCAACTGACGGTACGAATTTTGGCACAAGTGATATTACAGTAGGACAGTATCAATGTGCTGTATGTGCGGCGGTCAATGTTGAGGTGAATTGATATGAAGTTGTTTCAAGAAACCCTAATTGACAATTTACCCGACTGCTATAAAAAGGATAAAGGAAGCAACAACTATAAGCTGCTTGAATTGTCAAAAAAGAATGTTGACGCATTTAGGGAATGTTTGATTAGTATTGAAAACTCTTTGAACTTGAATAATGCGAGAGGTGCGACGCTTGACCTTTACGGCAAACTTGTAGGGCAAAGCAGGGGACTTGCAACTGACGAGCAGTATATTTTGCTGATTAAGACAAGAATTATGCGTAACCTTGCAAACGGCTCAAATAAGGGCATTGTGGACGCTATATGCGCAATTCTTAATTGCAAGCAATCGCAAATACATATCACGGACACAGACAATCCGTGCGAGGTGTTAATTACCGTTCCGATGGGTTCAATCATTGAAGCAGAACTTACTGTAAAGCAATTCAATCAACTTGTAAAATCCATTCTTCCAGTAGGCGTTGTTCTTTCCGCCAACACGATTTATGAGGGCACTTTTGAATTTTCGGCAGCAGAGAACGAACAGGACGAAACAGCGGGATTTTGTGATGTTGAGGGTGGCACAATAGGCGGATATTTTGGTGCTTTGAGCAGCGAAGAAAACGAAACAGTTTTACCGATTTAGGAGGTTAAAATAATATGGCAACAACATTTACAGCGCCGCCGTCATGGAGCAATGTTGGCGTTGCGCCGAGTGAAACGCTTAAAACAAACGGATTTCAAGCAGGCTATAAGCCGCCCGCACCCGTATTTAACTATATGTTCAATAAATACGGTATCTGCATTGACGAACTGCAAAAAGGAAAGGCTGATACTTACCATACTCACGGAATGAATAACATTACAGGTCTTGAAGCCGCTTTGAGTGGAAAGGCTTCTATATCTCATAATCACGCAGAGTACGAAAAGAAAACAGGCAAATCGTTAAAAAGACAAACAGTCTATCCTACCAGCGCAGAAAGCGTCGTTGCAGGTACTGGCGCAGAAATTTTCAACGATTATATGGAAAGAACATTTGCGTCAAACGGAACTGTTAATCAGGGAAATGTAGCAAGCGGTGTATATTCTCACGCCGAGGGCACAAAAACAACCGCAGTTGGCTATGCTTCACACGCAGAGGGGGAAGCAACAAAGGCAAATTACGAAGCGTCCCACGCAGAGGGGCTGAATACGACCGCAAGCGGTGCGGCTTCACACGCAGAGGGAGGTGACACAACTGCGAGCGAGTCGTATGCTCACGCAGAGGGAAATAACACAACTGCAAGCGGAATGTCTGCTCACGCAGAGGGGCAGAATACGACCGCAAGCGGTGGGTATGCTCACGCAGAGGGGCAGAATACGACCGCAAGCGGTGCGGCTGCTCACGCAGAGGGAGGTGGCACAACCGCAAGCGGTAAAAATTCCCACGCTGGGGGTTGTAGCACAAAAGCAAACGCTTATCAGTTTGTTACAGGAAAATACAACACAGATAAAACGGGTTGCACTGACACAAGCGACCAGTCAGCAGACAATTCAATTTTTATTATCGGTTATGGAACAGCTACTACAAAAGCAAACGCCTTTAGAATAACAGCCGCAGGAAAATGTATGGTCGCTCAATCGTTCGGTTCAAGCGGGGCGGATTACGCCGAATTTTTTGAGTGGCGTGACGGAAACAAAAAAGCCGAGGACAGACGAGGACTGTTTGTTACTTTAGACGGTGATAAGATTAGACTTGCTACCGCTGCTGATGATTATATAGTCGGCGTGATTTCTGCAAATCCGTCTGTTGTTGGTGATGTTCAGTCCGAGAACTGGCACGGAATGTATAAAAAAGATGTGTTCGGTCAACCGCTCACAGAAACCGTAGAAGTGCCTGAAAGCACGGACGAAGAAACATGCGAGGTTGTTCCAGCTCACACCATTACAAGATATGTTGTAAACCCTGACTATAACCCTGACGAGGAATACACAAGCCGAGAATTCAGAAAAGAATGGGCTTGCGTTGGTCTTATGGGCAAGTTAGTTGTTGTTGACGACGGCACTTGCGAAGTCAACGGATATTGCAAGGCTGCTGACGGTGGAAAAGCAACAAAGTCTGATACAGGTTACAGAGTGATGAAACGGATTGACAGCACGCACATTCAGATTTTGTACCGCTGACATATAGAACATTAAACACGCCCTTTGCGGCGTGTTTTTTGTATATATTTTTTTGGAGGTTTTTACTATGAAAAAAGTAAAACAGTCTTACAATGAAAAACAAAATCCACCTAACGAAAGGGGGAATAAAAATGCCTGATTGGAGTTTCAGTTGTACATCTGACGAGGTTGATTATAAAGGTACAGGCGAGCCGCTAACAACAAAGTTGGACAGTATGGACAGCACTATTGCTGAAAAGGCAAATGCAAGCGATTTGCACACCCACAGCAATAAAGCCGTGCTTGACGGTATCACAGCAGAAAAAGTAGCGACTTGGGATAACGGAACGGCAGGAGCAGACGGCGAGGACGGCGCAACATTTACGCCGAGTGTATCAAGTGACGGTACTTTGTCTTGGAACAACGACAAGGGACTTGCAAACCCCGCAAGCGTCAATATCAAAGGTGAAGCAGGCGCAGCGGGCGCAAAGGGCGACAAAGGCGACCCATTCACTTATGACGATTTTACAGCCGCTCAACTTGCAGCCTTGAAAGGTGAAAAAGGCGACAAGGGAGACAAGGGCGAAACTGGCGAACAGGGCGTAAAAGGTGATAAGGGCGATAAAGGCGAGCAAGGCGAACAAGGACAGCAGGGCATTCAGGGCGTGAAAGGTGACACGGGCGCTACAGGCGCTAACGGTCAGGACGGTAAAAGCGCATACCAAATTGCCCTTGATAATGGCTTTGTTGGCACACAGGCGGAATGGCTTGCAAGTCTTAAAGGCGATAAGGGCGACACAGGCGCAAGCGGCGCAAATATCACCGCTGCCGAAGTGCTTACAAAACTTAAAACCGTTGACGGACAAAATAGCGGACTTGACGCAGATATGCTTGACGGTCACGACACTACATACTTTGCGACCGCTACACAGCTTGCAGGTAAAGCCGACGCAGCACATACGCACTCACAGTACGCAACAAATGATGATGTTGAAGCACTTGAAACGGAAGTAGCAGGCAAAGCAAACAGCACTCACTCCCACGCACAGAGCGATATTACAGGACTGGCAACGGCGTTAGGCAATAAGGCTAATGCTTCTCACACTCACGAAACGGGCGATATTACAGGTCTTGACACGGCTTTGAGTGGAAAGGCTGCTGCAAGTCACACACATTCTCTTGATGATGTTTCTGAAACGACCGCCAAAAAGATTATGACGGCTGATGAAAGAACAAAGTTAAGTGGAATTGCGGCAGGGGCAAACAAAACAGTAGTTGACACGGCAATGTCAAGTACAAGTACAAATCCCGTTCAAAACAAAGCTGTAAACTCTGCTTTGGGTAACAAGGTGGATAAGGTCACAGGCAAAGGGCTTTCGACAAACGATTATACAACTGATGAAAAGACTAAACTTGCAGGAATTGCGGCGGGTGCAAATAAATACACTCACCCGACTTCACACCCCGCAAGTATGATTACTGGGCTTGCAGATGTAGCCACAACGGGCAGTTATAACGATTTGTCGAATAAGCCTACGACTATGACACCGACAGCACATACACACGCTCAAAGTGATGTGACAGGGCTTGCAACAGCATTAAGTGGCAAAGCAAACACGGGACATACTCACGGTGCCGCTTCAACTACTGCAAACGGCTTTATGAGCAAAGAGGATAAAACGAAGTTGAACGGCATTGCCACAGGTGCGAACAAAACAACCGTTGATACAGCGTTGAGCGCTTCAAGCACTAATCCCGTTCAAAATAAGGTTATCAATACAGCCCTTGCAGGTAAGGCAAGCACAAGTCACAATCATAATTCCGCTTATATTGCTAAATCGTTGCAAATGACAGCGGACGACGGTGATGTAGAGGTTAGTTGGACTAATCAAGATGTTGTTGCAAAAATTAAGGCTCTTGGTTCAGGAATGACAACTGCTTATGCTTCAATCGGCACAACAAATAACCCGAACAGTATTGAGTCGTTCCGTTTTATGGTACATAAGACAGGTTCAGCAAAGTACGGTTGGGTAATGGCGTTTGGCGGTAGAGGTAGTGTTTACACAGGCTATGTTGATAATGGTACTTGGCGAGATTGGAAAGCTATATTTGAAGCGTCACCTGCACCGCTTTGGACTGGAGCAGCGTATATGTCAAGCCCTAACAGCACACCGCAGACGGTCACACCGTCAAAGAAGTTGTCCGAGTGCCGCAATGGTTGGCTTTTGCTTTGGAGTGATTACGACAAAGACACAAAGAAAGCAAACGACAGCGACTTTGTTACTACAATGATACCAAAGAAAAACCCAACAGGCGGAAATTGGGGCGGCAAAGCGTTCTATTGTGATATTCCGAGATATATGGGCAGTAATGTAAATGATGTTGACACAGAACGCCGTATTATCAAGAGTATTTACATTCACGATAATTGTATCAAGGGAAGTTTCAACAACGATAAAGACGAGCGAAACGATGTAGTTTTGCGTTGTGTCTATGAATATTAAGGAGGGCGGAAATGTGACAGCAGAAGAAATCGCAATCAAGTTTACCGACCACGAAAACGAAATTAAAAGCCTAAAACACCGTATGGATAAAAGAGAAAAAACTGACGAAATATTGATAGAATTAACTACACAAATTAAAACAGTCAGTTTTAATGTAGAATATATGGCAAAGGAACAACAAAAACAAGGTGAACGCCTTGAACGGCTTGAACACGAGCCGACAGACGAATACAAGCACTACAAGCGGCTTATTATCGGCTGCATTATTACAACTGTAATTGGTACTGTATTGGGCGCTATCCTTGCGAATGTATTATAAGGAGTTTTGAAGATGAAAATTAACTGGAAGTTGAGACTACAGAACAAAACAACTCTTGTAACGCTAATTGCTCTTTGCGTTACTTTTGTTTATCAGATTTTGGGGTTGTTTGGCGTTGTGCCAAAGGTAGCACAGGACGAGATTGTAAACACTATCGGTCTGTTAATCAATATTCTTGTCGTGCTTGGTGTTGTTGTTGACCCGACGACTGCGGGCGTTAGCGACAGCACAAACGCCTTGACCTATGACGCACCGAAAGTAACTGACGATACGGAGGACAATGCGAATGGCTAAAAAGATTATTATTACAATCGGACACGGCACAGCAGACGACGGCAAGAGTTACGACAGCGGCGCAGTATCTAAGGACAAAAAGTATCACGAATTCAGAATTGGAAAGGAAATTGGTAAATACGCACAGCAGTATTACAATGAGCATTATTCCGAGCATTGCGACCTGATGAATTATGACGGCGGATTGTCCTTGCAGGAGCGTATCAACAAACTTAAAGACGATACATACGATTTTATCGCTGAAATCCACCTTAACGCAGGCGGCGGAACTGGCACGGAATGTTACCACCACCACGAAAGCGAGAGGGGCAAAAAGTACGCCGAAGCAATCACAAAGAACATTGCAAACGCATTTGGTGTGAAGAACAGAGGGGCAAAAACAAAACTTGGGTCAAGCGGTAATGACTACTTTGGGATTATCCGCAGCACAAAGCCTTGCGCCGTTCTTGTCGAAACGGTATTTATTGACACGGACAGCGACCTTGCAAAAGTCAAAACTGCCGCAGGACAAAAGAAATGCGGTGAAGCAATCGCAAAGGCAATCGCAAGTGTTAGGGGCTTAAAAGAGCAGAAAAAGGAAACTGCAAAAAAGACAGAAACGAAGTCAAAATTTCCTTATAAAGTCAAAATCAATGCTACTGCCCTTAATGTAAGAGCAGGTGCAGGAATTGGCTACAAGGTCAAAGCGACCGTACGCAGAAATGAAGTTTACACAATCGTTGCAGAAAAGGACGGCTGGGGTAAATTAAAATCGGGTATCGGGTATATTAAACTTTCATTCACAAAGAGAGTTTAACCCACAACAAAGGGGCTATCTTAATTGATAGCCCCGCTTTTTTTATTGTTCTTCTAATTCGGATAGTTGCCATTTCAATTCATTTTTCATTTGTTCGAGTTTTTCAATCTCTGCCTTTTTCTCTCTGTAAATGTTTTCAATTTCATAAATTGGAAGTTTTGTTTTGAGCGTTTCGCCTTTGTAATAAGCGTCAATCATTTGCCCGCCTTTTCTTGCCGCCTTGTCTAATTCTTCAATATCTTTGTTGACACCTTTAACAGCATATTCAAGGATTTGCTTTTGTTCTAACATTTTTTATCACCCTTTTTAATAATATCATATTTATTAAATCTTATCTCTACATTATTATTATACCACTTTTAAAGTATAAATAAACAAAAAAGTGCAGCAAAATCAATAAATATTTGTGCAACTTGCTAATTGATATTATATCGCTTTTGTGTTATTATATAAGTGTAATAAAGAGAGGGGCGAAAGCCTACTATATTACAGAAAGAAAGGTAATAACAATGAAAACACTTGATACCAGCAAATACCGCTATAATTTTGTTGGCGGCGAGTACAACGGCAAAATGTGGCACTATGCAGCGCTTGAAGCAAGGGGGCTTATTAAGGGCTACAGCAGCGACTTGAGCGAGCGGCGGGCAAAAGGCGAACTTTGCAAGCGGGCAGAACTTGACAATCAGCCTATTGTTGACGGCTATATGCCGCCTATGTACGACGGCAAGAGATACATTGTAGACGGTCAACTAAAATCAGAATGGCAGTGCAGCGAAAAAGAAAAGGCAAGTTGTGACTTTGTTCATGTTATCAGATACGAGACAGAAGAAGTCTACGACATGATGAGCAACTAAGGCGCAGGGGCTTTATGCCCCACGCTATGCGCCAAAATGAAACATTTATAAGAAAGGTGATAAAGATATGACTGACAGATATAAAGAGTATGTAGAGCAGGCGAGAAGCGACGGCAGAGAGGTGTTACGAAGATACGCAAACGGGCTTGATTATATCTTTGTCAAAGAGCGTGACGGGTGGTACAGCATTCTTGATGTGACAGGCGGTATATACAGACCCGTTATACAGGCGAAAGACATTGAACACGCCGAAAGTTATATAGCAATGAGAGAGCCGATAAATGTTCCAGTAGAATTTTTATAAAGAGAGGTAAGCAAAAATGAAATACTACGAAATCAACGAAGCAGCGGCAAGACAAGCCCGTGGAATGTGGTCTTTTAGCGACTATGAGAGCGGCAGCAAAACAGCAGAATACAGGGCAGCGGTTGACAGGTGCTATGCAGAGGTTGACCGCCTACCCGAAGAACTGAAAGAGAGAGGGGCAGCAATGGCAGACAGATATGCCCGCCGCCTTGCAGAGTGGTACAATAAGCAATTCAGAATTGAAATGATGTGCCCGTCCGTTATGATTTGCGGCGGCAGCAACTTCCCAGTGCGAAAGAAAGAGAAACAGAACGCTGCACAGGATAGACATTATCAGTTGTACAAAGAAATTCAGCAGATACCCGATAAGATAGCGGGGCTTTTGCGGGGGGCGAATATCATTAAATCAGGCGACGCAGACGCTTTAGAGAAATTGCAACAGAAAGTTGAAAAACTTGAAGCGTGGCAAGCCGAAATGAAAGAGGCAAACGCATATTACAGAAAGCACAAATCATTGAAAGGGTACAAAGATTTTAGCGACGAAAGAGCAGAGGAACTTGACAAGGCTATTTCAGAAACTTGGTATCAAAAGCCCTTTGCACCTTTTGAATTAACAAACAATAATGCAAAGATTAAAAGTGCAAAGGCGAGAATGGCGCAGATTGAGCGGTTGAAAAAAGAAGCGGCAGACACGGCAGAACAGCCCGAAGCCGACGGAACGGCAGATTTATACAAGGTGGTAGAAAATGCCGAAATTATGCGCTTGCAAGTGATTTTTGACGGCAAACCGAACGCATACGCAAGAAGCATTATGAAAAGAAACGGCTTTAGGTGGTCGCCGTCAAATAGCGCATGGCAAAGACAGTTGACGCAAAATGCCAAATACGCCCTAAAGAGAGTGCAAGAGGAGTTGCAAGAATTAGCCGACATTTACTAATTATGCGATACTGGCAAAATTGTACAAAAAATCGCACATAACTTTGTGCATTTTGCGAATTGTATTTGTACTTCATTTGTAGTACAATAGTATATGTAATGAGGGGGCAGAAACAATAAGCCCCCTATTACAGAAAGGTAAAATCATGAAAAACAGATACTTCTTAATTGAGACAGACAGCGAACTCACTTGTGCAGATGTTCTTGCTACATTCACGAACAAGAAAGAAGCAATTAAGGCGTGCGCAGAGAAGCGCAGAGTAAGAAAGGCGGCAAACGGGCTGCGACTTAGCGAGGGGTCGAGAGAGCGCAGCGCTAATAAATACTTCATCACCGTTACAGATGAATTTGTCGAAGCGACAGGCTACAGCGGCGGCTTTCATAAAGTACCGCAAGTAGCAATCATTTATTGACGCAGAGTGACCGCCCGAAAGGGCGGGTAATGCGGCTAAGAGCGGTCACAAGCCCGCCGCAAAAATATGAAAGGTGAATTACAATGATGATTTTCACGGCAGACAAAGAAGCAGGCAACAAGATTGAAGCGTTCAACACGATTGAAGAAGCAAAAAAGGCAATTATCGCTTACGAAGAAGAAGATAGACACGACGGCACATATACGCCCGACTTTTACGACATTGTGAACGAAAATTGCAAAAGTCTTATCTAACGCAGAGCGACTACCACCCTTGCAAGTGTGGTAGGTAATGCGGTCAGGCAGACGGTCGCAAACCCGACAGCCGCAAAGAATAGAAAGGGGGCATATACATGACAGAATACCAGTTTTGCGGTCTTTTGCTTTTTGGCTGCATTTTAGCAACTTCCTTGCTATATGCGGCGTGCTACTGCATTGAGAAGTCTATTAGACAGCGCAAAGCAAAGCAGTTGAAGCGAGAAGAAAGACGAATGAAGCAGACGGCAGAGTATGCCGAGTTTGTGGCATTGTCACAAGCATATTAAAGAAAAGGGGTATTTATGAAAGCAATATCAATCAAGCCGCATTTTGCACATCAGATTTTGTGCGGCACCAAGACAACGGAATACAGAACATGGCAGACAAAACATAGAGGTGACTTGCTTATATGCAGCAGCGCAGCGCCGAAAGAGAAAGGCACAATCAGCGGTCACGCCCTAATTGTTTGCCGTTTGGCAGCCGTCGAGCCGTTGAGTAAAAGAGAACTAAAGCAAATCGGCATTGACGAGCAGCCCGAAAAGCCCATTTACGGGTGGCGGCTAACAGATTTTAGAACAATAAAGCCGTTCCCCGTCAAAGGAAAACTCAATCTATTCAATGTTGACGACAACTTGATTGAATACATTGACGAAGAACACATGACGGGCAAAGAACTTGACGAAACATTCAACAGGTATTTCAAACCGTTGTTTGACTGAACAGAAGCGGGGCTTATAATACAGCGTATGCAGTATGAAAAAGCCCCGCATTATGGCATAATCATATTGAAAGCACAAGACAGACGGAGGACAAGAAATTGACATTACAAGAAAAGCGAGTAAAAAAAGGTTATTCCCAAAATGACCTTGCCGTTGCGTCAGGGGTGAGCAAAAGAACAATTCAATGCTACGAGCAAGGAACAAGAGATATAAACGGCGCACACATAAAGGCGTTGTGTGACCTTGCAATAGCGCTTGACTGCAAAATTACCGACTTGCTCACAGACGAGAAACTGAAAGCGCAGTACAAAATGGTAAGGTAGAACACTTTAAGGGAGCGGAATATAAATGACAACACTAATCAACGGCGCTAACTACTTCAATACTATTTCTTTTAACAAGGCTTGTGAAGCGTTGGAACAGGGGCACACGATTGAGATGTATATTGATGTTATCGGGCATACAAGAAACAATACCGTGCAAGAGGAATACGAGGAAGCATTGATTGAGAAGTACGGCGACAAATTGATTGTTGAGAAAGAGCAAGGCTCATACAGTTACAGTTATTCTTACCGACTTAAATAATTGCAGGTGGTAATAATGGATAGATACGAATTGAACATTGAGCAAAGCAAGCGAGTTTAAGAGGATTGCAAGCCGTATATTGAATTTAAGATGTGCTATAACAATGTGTTTAATGTTGTCACAGATTTTAATAGTAAATTCCGTTCAGGCGAATGGAAAGTAGCATACGGATATGTTGAAGCAATGGCAGGCGTTTATTGCCGCCATTGCTTCATCATTGACGAAAACGACAAAGTTATTGACCCTACCATTTGCACAAATACAGACCCTAATTACCATAGAACATATCTATTGTTAAAGGCGTTTGATGATGTGGACGAGTATCTTAACGCTATAGAAAATGACAATTATATGCCAGCATTGTACGGCTATTTGAAGAACGAAACAAAACAAGCCTTTGAATGGGCTAACGAAAAAGGATATATTTTAGTGAGTTAAAAAGGCAGGGACGAAAGCCCCCGCCTTTTTTCATTTTGCCAAAATCAGTTTTTTGCCGAGTTTTTTTAGATATACATAGTAAAACAAAAAGTCGTCGTAATTATCAAAGACCGTCCATTTATCATAAATTATCAGGGCTTCAATGTTGCTGCTTGCAATGACTTTGTTTATTGCTTCATGGAAACGGTCGCACCGAATATCAAAAATTCTATGCGCAATGGAATAGCCGTACCGTTTTGCTTTTTCATTGCAAATATTATGTTGCTCAAAAATGGATATTTTTGTATTATTAGACATATATAAAATACAATTCATCTTTTCAATCCCCTTTGTTTAGCACTTTGTTGGTGGGACTTGCGCTTAACAGTTTTGTCTACTATAACGGGTGCTAATGAGCAGATTGCCCCCCTGAAATTCACTTTATCACCCCTATATAGCGTTGAAAAGTCCACTTTCAACGCTATTTCAAGTCTATCAGGATAAATTACAATATTATCAACAAAAGTGTTATATACGATTTGTGAGAACTCAATATCGGGCATTTCCTTTAATTCATTTACAAAAACTTTTATAAATTTGCTGACATCTTCAACGGTTAGCGAGTTGGAATTTTCGAGATACTCATTTTTATCTATCTGACTTTCAATGTGCCGCTTTTCATCTTTCAAACTACTATTCTTTGTATCTAACAAATCTTTGTCAATTCCACCGTCAAGGAATAACTCCATTAGTTTTTCCTGCTTTTTCCTTATTGCTTCAAGTTGGCTTTTCAATTTCTTGGTAGGAATAAGCGGTTCTTTTCGTTCTTTTTCTAATTGCTCATAAGTCTTTACAGCAATATCGTTTATGGCATTGTCAGTTAGGATATTTTCAATTATAGTGTTGATTACAAGTTGCTCGTAAAACTCTTTGTTCAGTGATGTGTTTGTGCAACTGTTTTTGTGTTTGGTCTTGCCGCTGCACTTGTAATATGCGGCAAGGCTATTTCCTTTTTTGCTTGTCCTCTTAGAGCCTGACCCGCAATAAGTAAATCCGCAGATACCGCAACGCAATTTGCCAGTCATAAAATAGTTTCTTTTTCGCTGCTTTGGCTTATGGTGGGATTTACGCTTTGACTGCACTTGCTCCCACAATTCATAATCGACTATCGGATTTTTGATTATACCGTCAAGCCGTATTGTTTCGGTGACGGAATGTTGATATACAAAATTGCCTATATATTTTTCATTCTGCAATAGGTCTAAAATGGTACGGGTGTTGAACTTTCTGCCGTATTGGTTTCTGTGCCCCTCACGGTTTAAGCGCTCAACTATCTTTGTTTTTGGTACGCCGTTTGCAAATTCGGAAAATATGCGTCGTACTATAGGCGCTTGCTCATTAGGGTAATAATAGCCCTCGCTATCAACGGATAGCCCTAACAACTTTCCTCCGCCTGTATGTTTCCCCTTTAGTGCATTTTCTTTCAATCCCTTTTTAACTTCAAGCGCAAGGTTTTCTGAATAGTATTCGTCCATTGCTTCAATCATACTTTCCAAAATACGACCCTCGGGGCTATCGTCTATCGGTTGAGTAACGGACACAACCTTTATGCCTATATCTCTTAAACGCTTCTTATATAATGCGCTATCGTACTTATTACGAGCAAAACGGTTAAACTTATGAACTAACACAGCGTCAATATCATAATTGCCTTTGAATATTGCGTCTGTCATATTCTTAAAATCGTCCCTATTATCGCTTTTAGCGGATTGTGCTTCATCAGAAAAAATATCTACTAATTGGATATGCTCACGCTCGCAATAATCGCTGATAGCCCTTAATTGAGCGTCTATGCTTTCCTCCCGCTGATTGTTTGATGAAAACCGTGCATAAGCAACGGCTTTCCGTATATACTGTTTGTTCTTCGATTTCAAGCAAAACCCCTCCTGTTAGTCCATTTGCAAATAAATTTTCATAATGCTTTTGTAAAGTCTTTCTTTTTCTTCTTTTGGGATATTTTCATTCAGAAAAACACTTTTTGCACGGCTCAACAACTCAAAACTTTCATCTGTTGTATTCACACCGAAATAATCAAGACCAACGCCGTAAAATTCTGCAAGTCTGCGCAAGTCTGTTAAATGCGGACTTCTTCTGCCGACTTCATAATTTGAAATTGTCGCACGGCTTAGCCCTAATTTTTCGGATAACTCTTGCTGCGTTAATTTTCGCCCCTTTCTTAATGTTTTTAGTTTTTCACCTATCGAACACATTGAATATATCACCTCCCCATTTTTATACATCTTATCATAAATTGATAACAATGTGTATCTTTGTGCAATATTATAGTTGCAATGTGCGAACATTTGTTGCTTTTTTCTATTGATTATGAAAAGATATATTAGTATAATGATAAACAAGGTTGGCAATAAACTGAATAATGTAACGAGGTGTAGCATTTGAATACTACAGGAAGCACCATTCAAGATAGATTGCAATTTGATATTGAATTAGCGAAAAATGCAAGGAATAAAGAGCATAAAAAGGCTTTAGCATTTCAAGCACTCGGAGCAGTAGAAATAGCAGTAGAATTTGGTCTTATTACATATTTAGAATTTGAGCAATACATAAGCAAGATTATTGAATTGATATAGGGCAGCCGCCCTTTGTTTTTTGCCTTTGGTGTGTCATTTTGTTTGCATTTGTGCATATTGTGCAACATTACCAAATCAATATGCCTATCTTTGTGCATTTTGCGAATTGTAAAAAAATGTTATTTTGCTATAATAATAGATGTAATGAGGTGGCACAAAGAACTATAAGCCCCCATACAGAAAGGTATTAAGATTATGAAAGAAAGAGGTACAGAACAATGAAAATCACAAAGAAAGCAATTAAAGAAGCACCCGAATACATTATACGCCTTGACCCCAAAGCGGGTGGCACAAGCAAACCGAAAGCAAACGGTTTTTATAAAATTCTTGGCGTTGAGCTTTATTACAAAGCATTAACAGCGCAAACACTGCTTGAAGCAATGCAAGAAGCAGAAAACTATTTCGACGACACGATATATTTGATTGATATTGCAGTAAAAACAGGCGATTTTGACCCCGACAACGAAGGTATCATTTATAAAGATGTACTCACGACGAGAGGTAACAAAAATTGGCACATTTGCGACAAAGCACATTGCGAAATCGCTTATTACACAGCATATAATCCCGAATTTATTTTCTTTCAAATGCTTGGCGAGGTAGGGGCTTAACGCCCCTCTCATGCGCCGTAACGAAACATATTTGAAAGGCTGATGATGAATGACTATAAAAGAGTATGAAAAAGCCTTAATAAAGGCAATAAGAGCACACGGCTATTGGAGTGACGAAGTGTTTAACCTTAACAATCAACTTTGTGCTGAACATGGCGAAACAAAAATGTTTGAACTTAACAACACAGTACAGCAGTTAAGTAGTGAAAGGGGGTGAGTGAATGAGAACTAAACTAAAGCAATTCAGAGTGGGCACTAAACTAACGCAAGCAGAATTTGCCGCAAAAATTGGCGTGAGCCGTGCAACATACGGCTTTGTTGAAACAGGGCAGAGAAGCGGAACACACGAGTTTTGGCAGGCAATTCAAGATGTGTTTAATGTGCCTGACGAGCAGATGTATTCACTTCAAAAACTGGATAAGGAGTAACAACAATGCGAAGCAAAAGAAAGGTAGTTGTAAAACTCATTCAAAGCGAGCAAGTACACAATGCAAGGTTGGTAGAATACTTTGCAAATAAAGCAAAAGAAAGGGGTGTAGAATATGGCGCAAGTTTCGACAGGTCTTGACTATGTAGCAACCGTTGAGGTTGATTTAAGGCGTTATGAACAACTGATACAGGCAGAACAGAAATTATCAATGTTGGAAATGGCATTATCCAAAAAGGAAAACTATTCAAACATTGACGACTTGAAAGAAATTTTCGACTTAAAGAAAGGAAACTGAAATGGACAAAAAGGTAATGATTGCTGTTAAGCAGTTGCCGATTATCGTTGAGCAGTTGCAGCAGGTCAAAGAGGAAGTGGCTGCAAAGGTTGATTTTGCTTTACGCCTTGTTTGCACCGAGGACACGGTGAAAGATGTAAAAAAGGTGCGGTCTGAACTCAACAAAGAATTTGCAGAATACGAAGCGAGCAGAAAAGCGGTCAAAAAGGCAATTCTGACACCGTATGAGCAGTTTGAAGTCGTGTACAAGGATTGTGTATCTGATACATACAAAAAGGCTGATACAGAGTTGAAGCACAAGATTGATAGCGTTGAAAACGAACTGAAAGCGCAAAAGGCGGCAGAAGTCAAATCATATTTTGACGAATACTTGCAAAGCAAAGGAATTGACTTTGTTACCTTTGAGAGCGCACATATCAATGTTACTTTGTCCGCTTCAATGAAAAGCCTAAAGGAACAGGCGAAAGCCTTTATTGACAAAATCGCTGATGATTTGGCGTTGATTGACACACAGGAACACAAAGACGAGATTTTGTACGAATACAAACAGTCTTTGAATGTATCAAACGCCATTACAACGGTTGCGAACAGATACAAGGCTATTGAAGCTGCCAAAGCAGCAGAGGAAGAACGCAAGGCGAGAGAGCAGGCGGCAGCCGAAGCCGCCGCAAAAGTCGAAGCAGTAGCGCCGCCAACGGTTGAGCCGATTGCACCGCCAGTTGAGGAAGAAAAGACATACACATTGAAATTTACAGTGCGTGGCACAATGCCGCAGTTGAAAGCACTTAAAGAATTCTTGAATAACGGGGGCTATGACTATGAATGAACAACTTAGCAGCGAACTTGCTGAAATTCAATCCGACGCAATAAAAAAAGTGATTAGACTTGCGGACAAACACGGCATTGATAGAGATAAATTGATTATGCGATTTGTAACTGTTGGATTTGTGATTGCGCAAGTTGGCTCATTCAAAGACTACAAATTTGGAGGTAACGAAAATTGAGTAACACGAAAGAAACAAAGCAGGAACTTACTGTTGTTTACGAAGCAGACGGCGAAACAATCACACTCACACCGTCCATTGTTCAAAACTACATTGTAGGCACAGACGCAAAAATCACATTGCCTGAATTTAAGTTTTTCACATCTTTGTGCAAGGCAAGAGGACTTAACCCATTTTTGAAAGAAGCATATTGTATTAAGTATGGAAAAAACCCCGCACAAATCGTAGTCGGCAAGGACGCAGTGTTGAAGCGTGCTATTAAAAACCCTAACTATGACGGTATGGAAAGTGGCGTTATTGTTCAAGACAAAGAAACAGGCGAGATTACCGAACGCAAAGGCACATTTTATTTGCGTGACATTGAAAACCTTGTCGGCGGTTGGGCTAAAGTCTTTCGTAAGGACTGGCAACACCCTACATATTGCAGCGTTTCATTTGACGAAGTTGCACAGAAAAAGAGTGACGGCAGTTTGAATGCTAATTGGAGTGGTAAGGGCGCAACAATGGTTGAAAAGGTTGCAAAAGTGCGGGCACTGCGTGAAACCTTTGTTGAAGAACTCGGCGGAATGTACGAAGCCGAAGAAATGGGCGTTGATTTGCCGAATGAAACAGCACCGCAAAAACAAGAAATTATTCAGCAGGACGAGCCTATCGAAGTAGACGCTACACCCGTTAATGATGTTGTTTCTATGGACGAGATTTAATGTACTACAACATAATTTCAACAGGCTCACAGGGTAACGCCGTTGTCGTAAATAATCATATATTGATAGATTGCGGTGTTACCTTTAAGGCACTAAAAGGTGTGTACAAGGACTTGCAAATAGTTTTACTTACTCACATTCATACAGACCATTTCAAGCCGAAAACATTAAAAAGGCTTGCGCAAGAAAGACCTACATTGCGGTTTGGCTGCTGTCAATGGCTTGTCAAG